>OGIX01000155.1_pt1 | contig 64839 bp, 64 predicted proteins | sample 1571901 | NCBI WGS metagenome assembly OGIX01 (sample SAMEA2582102, study PRJEB24529) | metagenome | biome: Human gut stool | place: China | collected 2011
ATCTATATTTATTTGGAACTTGTTTTCATTTTATATATGTCTTTATGATTATTGGAAATATTATATATCGGACGAAAATATAGGAGAGCCTGAATTGTTCGATATAAGTATGCTTTACGACTATGTATTTCCACCAATGAAGGAACAATATAGAGAGAAAAACAAAGATGCCGCCGAATGGTGTGATAAGATACAGGACATACAGACTAACATTTACAAAAGACTAAGCGAGGAAAAAGAAAAACAATCCTTTTTGAATGACGTTTTTAAGGATGATGCAGTAATTGTAGCGACTACAATAGATGATTGTTTAGTAAATTGCGACAAGGGGGCAATTAAGAGAAAGTTAGTACCGCTGTTACGAGGGAAAAAAGGTGAAAGTATTGCTATTGTTATAGAAGCATTAACAAAACTCACATATACGACTGCAAATGTAAAGACCCTATATAATATTTTCAAAAATGAATTTGGAATTACAGGTTCATACAGTGGCGTCACACACTGGACTAATGCAATGAGAGATAAGACAAAAAAAGAAATACCAGAGGTTATAGATGCTCTTTTAAAAGTCGATACGATAATGAAAGAGCTAACAATAAAAGGATAAAGAAGCATTCACGCAAGAGGTAGATTTGGTATTTACCTCTTTTTTTTTGCTTTAAAATTAGTATGATTTAGAATGCTAATACGTACTAATGCAGATGATTGCATCCTGTTTAAACGCGCTTTAACTTTGCTTTCGTCAAACAACCAATAGCAGTAGCTACCTATTGGAGAAAGGCGGATCATAAAAGCAAAAGTTATGAGTTTACAAGAAATTATCCAAAGTGGCGCAAACGTATCAATAACGATTGGTACAAATGACCTGTTACAATTTGCGAACCATCTAATCCGTTCCACCAAAGAAGAATTAGAAAGCACTATTCTTGCCAAGAAGAACGAAACGTATGTAACTCCAGATGAAGCGAGCAAGCAGTTGCATGTGGATCGTTCGACCTTATGGAGATGGAGTAAAACCGGATATCTGATTCCGGTAGAGGTCGGAGGTAAAAGACTATACAAACAGTCGGATATTGATATTATCCTTAACAAATAAGAAAGGAGTTGCCCTATGAAAAATCAACAGAACAACTCCAAATATCTTGGGCACGATTATACAGACAAAAGTACTGATTCCGCACGACTTATCCAATCAGTACGCAAACTTTTCTTATCCGGCAGCAAGTTTACCGCTAAAGAACTCAATTCTTTGGCTGGAACGAATGATGCCCGGAAGTTAATCTCCGTCCTTCGAAATAAAGAAGGTTGGAAGATAGAGGATTGTCGGTTATCGAATAGCTGTAAGCTCTATTGGTTGGCTAAGAAAGGAGATTCTGATGAGTGAAGCGACTGAAAAGATTGTAGGTGAATTTGAAAAACCTATAGGTGATATACCATCTGACATTGAGGATGCAATCAAAAGTAGTCGTTTAGACCTGTCACAAAATATTCCTGACCCGCAAATGTTGGTATCAAAAGGAGACCTACCAGTATGCACACGGGGTAATTTCTCATTCGTCATCGGACAACCCGGTTCAAGAAAGAGTTTCTTATGTTCTGGAATATCCGGTGCATTTATGAGTGAATCCGGCTGCATGGGCTTGGATAATCCCAACGGGACGGGGAAGTTACTTTGGATTGACACCGAGCAAGCGGCTGGACACGTTGCAAAGATTGGGCGAAGACTTCATCGCATCGCAAACTTACCTACAAATGTAAATTCGGAAAATATCATCATTCACATGCTCCGGGAATATCAGCCATCAATGAGGCATAGAATATTTACAGCATGTATGAATCTGTATCGTCCTGATTTCGTTGTACTCGATGGCGTGAGCGACCTCATAGCCGACCCGAATAGCTCCGAACAATCTACAGCTATTATAAATGACTTGATGGCTTTTACCAAAGAATATGATTGTCACATCCTAACAGTTATTCATGCTAATATAGGCAGTGAGAAAGCTCGTGGACATCTTGGAGCAGAAGCATTAAGAAAGTGTGAGACTGCAATCTTTGCCGAAGCTGACGGCGACATAACCGTATGTAAGTGGGCTAAGACAAGGGATGTTCGTCCCTCTGAATTTGCTTTCACTATCGTAGAAGGTTTGCCCATTGAAGCAGAGTATACAGGTAAGCAATCGAAAGTTGATAAGCTGAAACAGATAATAGCTGATTCAATGCCGAAACTGCCGAATACTATTTCGTATGCTGATTTGTACAATAAGATTATGGGGGTTGCCAATATCAAGATAGCTGCTGCTAAAAATAAGATTCGTGATGCGGTAGAAAGGAAATTAATCATCAAAAATAGTGTGGGCATGTACCACCTTCCAACCATAGATGATAAGCCGTCAGACTTGCCTTTTTAGGCAGTATAGGTTAAGGTAGTATACGGGCTATCTATATATATAGCCCGGTATACCTATACCGAATATACCGAATCTATACCCAATATACACCAAATATGTACCTGTTAAGCGGTATACTTTATACCAATTAAAAAACGGGTGGAATATACCAACTTTTTAAGATATGAATGAACCAATATATCACCTACAAAAATACGCTGGAATGAGTACCCGGCACACCTGCCCACAGTGCGGACACAAAAAAGAGTTCACTCTTTATGTTGATGAAAGAAATGTTCCTATTGACGAATCATGCGGACGTTGTAATCGGGAGCGTTGCGGTTATCATTTGACACCGGCAGAATATTTCAAGGAACATCCGACCAATACCCGGACGGACTTTGCCGGATGGAAGCAACCGGAATCGCTTAAAGTTATTCCTGTGTCCTATCTTCCTTCCTCACTTTTGACTACTGATACACACCGAAGCAAGAACAATCTATTCAGGTTCATGGCTAAAGAATTTGGAGAAGTTGAGGCAAACTGTGTCTTTGATACTTATCATGTAGGGACATCTCGTCACTGGAAGAACAATGACGGGTTAGCAACCACCTTTCCTCAGATTGACGATAAAGGTCGGCTATGCCAATTGAAAGTAATGGCGTATCATCCCGCCACCGGTAAGCGGATGAAGAAGCAGGACCAAGCAAAACTTTGGAGTGATAAGGCTCAAAGATACATATCCGATAGCCGACCGATGGATAAGATTTGGTTTGCAGGCAAAACGCTTCTCAAAAACTATGAAGCCAACCTGCAGCAAACTTTCTTCGGTTGCCACCTGATTAAAGAGGCTTCCCGTGTGGGAATTGTCGAAAGTGAGAAATCAGCCCTTATCTGTTCTATTTTGATGCCGGAAATTACTTGGATAGCAACAGGTGGCTGTAATGGCTGTAAATGGACAGAATCAGTCGTTTTTCAGCCGTTAATCGACAAAAGGGTAGTTTTATACCCCGATGCAGGAATGTTCGCAAAATGGGAAGAAAAAGCGGCAATACTACGAAATGGCGGTGTAGATGCGACAGTCAGTCGGGCGTGTGAAGGCTTGCCGCACAACTGGGATGTCGCCGATGTACTTCTCAGAGAACGCCACGCAGAAAGAGGAATGACCGTTGGCGAAGTTCTTGCTTATGCCACCGAGATAGGAGTTATTAACCAAATCTATGTAAACGTATGATTCAATTAAGAAAATACCAAAACAATATAGCCATACAAGCCGCCTATAAACTGGTGGCATTCGGCTGCTGTTACCTGTCTATGGAATGCAGGACCGGAAAAACCATTACCGCACTATCTGCTGCCGACAACTTCGATGCACAAAGTGTACTGTTCATCACCAAGCTGAAAGCTATCCCATCCATCAAAGCGGATTATGAGGCGTTGAAACCTGTGAGCTTCCAACTGGACGTTATCAACTACGAGAGTGCGCACAAGGCAAAGGGAAAGTACGACCTTGTGATTATTGATGAAGCTCACTCGCTGGGTGCATACCCCAAACCAAGCAAACGAACTCAGGAGATAAAGACCATTTGCGAAGGTCTGCCTGTACTTTATCTATCCGGTACACCGTCTCCTGAAAGCTATTCACAGTTATACCATCAGTTCTGGGTATGTGATTCCTCTCCGTGGAAGGAATACAAGACTTTCTACAAGTGGGCAAAGGTCTATGTAAACGTAAAGCAGAAGAAGGTGAACGGTTATTTCATCAACGACTACAGCCATGCGGACAAAGCGAAGATAGACCGGGACACAAAAGACTTGTTCATCAGCTACTCACAGGAACAAGCCGGATTTGAGGTGAACATAAACGAGCATATATTATCAGTGCCAATGAATGAATGTACCGGGAAGTATATTTCTTCTTTGCGAGACAACTTGATGGTGGAAATATATGGTAATGCCATTTTAGGCGACACTCCGGCTAAATTACTCACCAAGCTGCACCAACTATCATCCGGTACGGTAATTGCTGAAAATGGGCTTCATTTGACATTTGACAAAAGTAAGGCTGAATTTGTCCGTAAGCAGTTCGCAGGGAAGAAGGTTGCACTATTCTATGTGTACCAATCGGAAGCGGAGTTATTGCAGTCTGTTTTCCAGAACTGGACGGATAGCCCGGAAGTGTTTCAATTATCAACGGATAAGGTTTTTATCTCACAGGTTCGCCGGGCACGTGAAGGAGTTCGACTTGATACGGCTGATGCTTTGATATTCTTCAATCTGGAGTTCAGTTTCCTGTCATACGAGCAGGGACGAAACAGGCTTGTATCGAAAGAACGTACTGCACCGGCAGAGGTTTACTTCCTTTGCTCTGACTGCGGTATTGAAAGTAAGATATTGGATGCAGTACACGGAAAGCAGGACTTTACCCTTTCATGGTTCAATAAGAAAGCGAGATAGTCATGGCAGAACTGGAAAGTAAAATACAAGCTCGTATCATAAAGCGACTGGAGGCGCAAGGCTATTACGTAGTGAAGCTGATTCTCACGAATAAAAACGGGATTCCTGATTTATTGGTACTGAAGGATGGTAAAGCCTTTTTTGTAGAAGTGAAACGTCCGGGGGAAAAGCCTCGACCATTACAAGAATACCGGATGAACGAGTTAAGAGAGTTAGGTTTTATATGTGAAGTGTGGAAAGAATAGATTTAAGCCACCTTTTCTTGTGAGGTGATAAGATGTTCGTCTTTGCGGAGAAAGTGGCTAATACAAAAACAAGAAAAGAATATGGATAGATTACAAACAATTAAGTACCCACCATTAAAGGGTAAATTTAAAAAGTACGGTGATACCTTTGAACAGGTAGCCAAAAACGAAAGTAACCGGATGTATTGCTACCGAAGAACCACACCGGAAGGTATTGTATATTTTGAAGTGTTCCGGTCAAATCTGGGAAAAGATGAAAATGGGCAGACTTATGAATACTATCCAAAATCCTCACAGTTTGGTATATCTGCATGGTGCATTCGTGATGGCGAACATGCACAGAAGAAAGTCCAGAAGTATATGCAAAAGAAGTACGAATGATAACAGTCCCGGTAGGTCTGCTTCGGATGATCTACCTAGCAATATGAAAACATATGAGACCAACAAAAGTAATACAAGATGGAATCCGGATTACTCAGGAACAACCCGACAATGTTGTTATTGAGATGAACGGTTCTTCCATCACTTTGACGGAAGAGAATACAGAACTGCTCCGGGTGATGCTCTATGAGGCTTACCGTTCCAAGCGGTGGAAACGTAGCCGTGCGGAGAAATCAGCAAAGAATAAGGCTCTTTGGGCACTCGCTAAAGCACAAGGTAAGAAGAAACCGGATGCCCAGACAGAGAAAGCGTATGAGCGGATGAAAGAGCAAGCTGCAGAAGAAATTTCTAATATTGAGATTATTATACCTGATTTTCAGGAGATGGGAATACCCGACCTTCTGAAATAATGAGTATCTTTGATGTGTAATTTTAAAAACTTAGCTGAGTCAGAAAAAGAAATCAAACAACCCAAAGGGTACAGGTCAAAAGACCGACCTTTGAAGAAGCGAGAAACAATTCATTCGGTCAAATGCTGAAAGGCATGGAAAAAGGTAGAATGATGCCTCGTGGAAGTGCTAACCGGTATGCACGTAATATCTCCGGTGACAAATCTAAAGGTCTTGCTTCGGGATGATGAGAAATGCCCCAGTAGATAATTTATCATATTGGGGCAAAAATCATAAAGCTATTTTTTTGTTTCTTTTTTAGAGACTGTTGGTTTGCTATATTCTTCTATTAATCTTTGTATAACTGATCGTTGAAGGATTTGTTGTTGCGAAACATTCATATTTTTCAACTTGATAATGTTATTAAACTGAAATAAACCTAATTCAATAATCAGTTTGGCTATTAGTTCATCAGCAAACGATGAAGAGCTTATACTAATTCCGTCAAAATCCAGTACAATATTCTTTTTTGATTGATTAAATAAGTTTACTATTTCATTTTTTACTCTTATTGCAGATTCTCTAGTGCCTGTTCCTTCTGCTTGTTCCGAAAGTTTGTATACTAAATCCCCCCTATCATCTTCCAAACTTTCTATATGTAAATTTGTAAATGGAAAAGTTTTTCCTTGAAATGTTAATACTTTGTCTAACGAAATATTATTAGAGTAATCTAATTGAAAATCAACAGTAGTACACTGATTCATATTGGAAGGATATGGCAACATATTATTTGTAGATGGCTCCCCATTACTATGCCTAAAATATCCATTTCCTGAGGTTATACAAATACTTCCATTACCCTCTTGAATTAAATTAAATAATCCAGTCATACCATTTCCTTGCCCTAGTTTTTTATCTCTTGTTACCCCCTCTTTAACACACATCGTGAGAGCATCTACTGCTGTTCTTGGTCTGTGTGGAGAGTTCTTCAATGAATTATATATGCCTTGACCTGTATCATATATCGTAAAAGCAACATGTTTACTTGTTGGATGTAACTGCCCCATTATATATCCACAAGAATATTCTGAATGCAATAATACATTATCCATTATTTCATAAATAGACCATTCTATACCTTCTAATACTCCTTCACCAAATCTTACTGTTTTACGTAGTTCAGAAATCATTGCTTTGTGTATTTCATCTATTTCATCTGAAGATGAAAATTTCCACACTTTTCCAAGTGATCTCGAAAGTTCATTTTGATTTTTAGGTAATTCCAAAGGAGATAATAATTTGGTTGCATTCACACTCCCATACTTATCAAAATCAAAACTGACCCCATGTTTGTCAACATAGTAGTCAATAAGGCCAGCTAGTGGAGTAGCAGTATTAGGAAATACACTATTAACCTTTCCAAAATCAAGTGTAAAGTCCTTTTCTCCGTCTCGGATTCCAGCCTTGATACATTTAATGAAATCCGAGATTGTTTTTGGAGAACTTAAATTATTGAAGTATATAACATCAACATCCCTTTCTACATTATATTTTGTGATTGTCATAATATCTGTTTTTATTTTTTAACAACAATGATTACTTACTAAATTAGTATTTCTCCTACCTCTATAGCGTCCAGTAATCGAACCAAGTCCAGCACACTATTGATATTACTTTAGCAACATTTCGATTACTCAGGTTCATAACCTTCATAATAGTAAGATTGTGTAATACCCTTAAATATTACTTCCCTGTCATTTATTTGGTCGGTAAGTGCCTGTTTCAACAAAGTACGCAGTTCTAAATCATTGATAGGGCTTCGCTCCATCGCTTGCAAATACAGATGCTTGTCTACATTGCGCCAGTCAACAACCTTTGCCAGATTCTTCTTTAATATCATATCCAACCAAATGCGCATAGTTCTACCGTTTCCTTCCATAAAAGGATGCGCTATGTTCATTTCGACGTACTTCGCTACTATTTCATCGAATGTTGTTTCGGGCATCTTTTCTATTACTGGCAGCATAACATCAAGATACATACAATTAGCAAACCGGAAGTTACCTTTTGATATATTCAATGTGCGTACCTTACCGGCAAAGATATACAGTCCGTCAAACAGATATCGGTGTATATCACATAGTCCCTTTATTGTTCCTACTTCGATACTGTCTATATCTCCCGTCTCAAACAAGGCATGAGCTTTGACAAGGCTCAACTTATCTATTTCGTTTGTATTCATACTCACTCAGCTTTTAATGTTATTGACTTACCACAATGAGGACAGGTAAGGGAAACGGTATCGCTCTTTGGTCGCTCAAATAGTTCTGTTACCGGACAGCCTATTGCATCGGCTATTCTCAAAAGAATTTCCGTAGATGGGTTACCGTTTACATGAGTGCTAAGAGTAAAACGGGAAATACCCATTTTTTCAGCTACTTCATTAATTGATGTGCCATGTTCTTTGATGGCTTCTTTAATTCTTAGTTGCTCAATCATACTTCATAGATTTTGTTTCTGCAAAGATACATTAATATTAAAGATGTGGTATTATCGTATCACTAATTAAAGTTAAAAGATATACGATAATTACACTATTGTTTGTTTATGTGGTATGAAAATACCACCTTTGTAGCATCAAAGTTAAACCAATAGATATTAAGCCTTATGACAAGAGAAGATTTAAACCAGATGTGCAGAGAATACCAACAGGTATTAACAATGAGTGAAGCAGAAGTATTCGCCATGTACGAAGAAAGCAAAGCTGAGTGTATAGCTTCTTTCGAGGCAGAGATTGACTTTTGGGAAAATTATTTCGGGTATAAATACTAATAAAATATACGATTATGGCAACAGATTTCAAAAACAAGATGCGTGAAGTAATGCGTAGAGCGTGGCAGTTGGTAAAAGTGTACGGCTTTTCAATGGCTGAAGCAATGAAACAAAGTTGGAAAGTCCTCAAATTGAAAGAGGCTTTGAAGAAAGGTGTAGTAAAGTTCTACTACCAGAAGCTAAACGGTGAAATCCGTACTGCATGGGGTACTTTGAAAGAGAGCTTAATACCCAAAACAAAGGGCGCAGAGCGCAAAAAGAACGAGAGCCTTATAACTTACTACGATAACGAGAAACAAGCGTACAGAAGCTTTAAAGTAGCGAATTTAATCAAAGTAGGATAATTAACCCGGTGGGGGTACTTTCAAGGTACACCCCACCACAAAGATATAAACTATGTATTTCACATTAGCAATTAACGAACAACTTGCAGACATGCTAAGAACTGCAACCGAATTGAGTGTACAAATCAACGCCTACATTAAAAATGATGAAGAGTTCAATATCGAAGAGTTCCCATCAAATGTAATATCAGATGCAAGCGACAACATTACTAAGATAATTACTGACTTAGGGGATGTTATCGGACGTGATATTGTTAGTCAAGCCATCTATGAAGAAGAGAAAGAAATTAAGAACCGCCTAAATACCGAAAGCCATGTTTCTAAGTGAAGATGCCCAATGCCTTATCAAAAGTATAAGAGATGAAAAGAACGGTGGTGTAGAGAGCCATAAAGCCTCTGTGAGTGATGCGATGGGAATAATAATGAATATGCACGAGATGCACGCCTCACCGAAAGAACAAGAAATGCTGATAAACGCATTATTTGTATTGGCAAACTACAATCAATTATTAACCGAGTTATCCAAAGAGAAATGAAAACCAATGTATTAGCCTTTGAAGTCACAAGCGATAGCATGGATAACGGCACACGATTCAGCTTTGCACCCGGAGACAAGTTAATAGCTCAATCTTTTAGTATTAGTGATTTCAGAAACAGCATAGGCAATGATTTGAATAGCTTTTGGGTGATTGAGCTTAAGAATGGTGTCTTAGTACGGCAAATCGTTGAATATGCCAATGATACGATAAAATGTCATTCTTTAAATACTAATGGGCAATATCCAGATGCTTTTATTAAGGTTGAGGATGTAATTAAGATGTATAGAGTTATGCAATTACAACGCAAGCCAATACACTACGGAGAATGAAAGCTCTTTATCTCTTTTTGCTGGTAGTAGGTATTATCCTACTACTGGCTACCAATAGCGAATATTGTTTGAGTAATATAACCGGGCTGGCAATGATGTACGTTGCTTGCCGTAAACTGAATATGCTTTATGAATAAAGTAGTAGTAAATGAAGCCGTACAAGAATGGGTAAGCCGTTTCGGTCCTAATGATGAAGATAGATTGATAGAACAAGCGACCATAGGTAAGACTATGGCGTTTATTGTACTCCAGTCTGCATGCGGATATTTGGATAAAGAAGAGGCTTTTGGACTTCTTACCAGTCTAAGTACTTACATGGAATTATTATCAAAAGTAGAACCAAAGTAATAAATGTTATGAGTAAAGTTAAAGTAGAAGTGTCCGAAAGTGCAAAAGGTTGGATCGAACGCTTTCAATATAAAGATGATGCAAATAAAGAAAGAACAGTCATACAGAGAATTATTTCTTATGTGATTGATAATTGGGTAGGTGAGTTCATTTCTGACACAGAGGCCAAAGATATGCTTATCACGCTAAGCAATGCGGACAACATAATAAAATCATTAGGAGAATAACCAGTGCCCGGTACAAATGTTACCGGATTAATTCATAATTTACGGACTAATACGATTATGAACAAAGAAGAAACTCTTTATCTGCCTATCAAGCAGGTTTATTTTGATGAGATTATTGCCGGTACGAAGAAAGCCGAATACAGAGAAATCAAAGAAGGTATCATCGCCAACCGGTACTTGTTGAAAGATGCAAGCGGCAAATATATGCTCAATCCCGAAGTTACAGAATCGGGCAAAGAATATTTCATCGACGACTACAACAACGGCAACTTCCCGTTCATACCAAAGAAATATAAGTACCTGGCACTGGCAGTCGGTTACGCAAAAGAACGTGATACTGCGACAGTCGAAGTTACCGGATATTCCTTTGAACCCCACTTAATTCGCTGCAATCTTTATGCGTTCTGGACGATAGTGTATCATTTGGGTGAAGTCATAGAGGTGCATCGAAAATGATTTCTCTGCGCTTATTCTGCGTTAAAGCAATTAAATCAAGTGTCATACGTGCGTGTGCATAGGCGCAATTAAGTGAATTATCTGATGTGTTCACATGCGCATGTACACGCATGTGCGCAAATGGTCGAGAATGTTACATTTTACACAGTCCATACACGCACGTGCGCAAAGAGAACTAAAGAATCTGAACCATTAAAAACGTGTATGCGTGGAACTGGAAAAACGAGCGAAAAACGAGAAAACAATTGATTTTCACCAATGGTCATTTTTGACCTATGGCTTTCATCAACAGGAATACCATCCTACAGAAACCAGATAGTATAAATGTACTATTAAGAATCCCTAACAGACATGGGCAATACAAGTTGTGCAAATGTTGTGCAAATTAGAAATAAGAAAACCGCAATCGTTTGATAGCTAAACGTTTGCGGTTTTACCTTGTGATTCCGAAGCGATTCGAACGCTTGACCCACGCCTTAGAAGGGCGTTGCTCTATCCAGCTGAGCTACGGAACCATCCTTCATTGCGAGTGCAAAGGTAGTGCTTTTTCTGAAATCTCCAAAAAAATCTGTGTCTTTTTTTACTTACATTTTCACATATATATTCTATAATCCTAAAGGTAAGCCAGTTAAGTACCAAATAAAAAGTAACATTGTCCAGCCTATCAGTATATATACCGAATATCGCCAAGTGTATTTTAAGAGTGAACCATAAGTGGCTTGCTTATCATACTGTTGCATGTAGGTCAACACTAAAGGCATATAGAACATGAATGGAGTGATAGCATTAGTTGCGCTGTCACCTATCCGGAAAGCACATTGTGTCATATCCGGTTCAATCCCTATTCGTGCAAATACCGGTACGAAGATAAATGCCATAAATGCCCACTTAGCAGTAGCAGAAACCATAATCAGATTAATGGTTGCGGTGAACAATATAAATAAAATCAAAGTCCATAAAGGACCTGCCTGCACAGAAGACAGTAAATTGGCACCTATGATAGCCACACATTTATCTAAATGTGAATATTCCAAGCAAGCAAACATCTGGGCTGCAAAAAAGGCAATAACGAGATAGCCACCTAATAATTTCATGGGTTGTGCCAATCCTTCTATCACATCGTTATCCGAACGGTAGCGTCCGGAACTAAACCCATAGACCATTCCCATAATAGCAGCTCCCAGAGACAATAAGAACAAAATCCCCATAATGAATGGTGAACGTATCAGCCCTCCATTTACTCCACGCAAGATACCCCAGGAAGAAAAAGTGGCCCATAAAATGATTGCAGCATAAAGCATTCCCATAACGATTGCCATTGTCATGGCCCGGCGTTCTTTGCGTGACAATTGTTTATAGCCTTCAAATATCTGTTTCCCCTCATATTGTCCCAGAGAAGGAATCAGTCGTTTGCAGGTTATCCTGTAAATTATGGCTCCGATGACGAATGTAGAGACAGACATAAAATAATAATTGCACAATGGTCCCGTATTTCCCTGATATACTCCGGAATCAATGGCTGCTTCCTGTGTCGTACGGGCAATTAATGGGTCCATGGTGCTCAGCACTACATTGGCACTGTAGCCACAGGAAACCGAAACATATGCGGTAATAATTCCCGCTACCGGATTTAATCCTACCGAATAAAACAAAGTGGCTGCTATCGGAAGCAATATTATATAACCTGCATCTCCTACTATATTCGATAGCAATCCAAGAATAATCACCCACAGGATGATCCTCTTGGTATTTTTTCGATTTTTCACCCCTTGCCGGACACAAGCATCAATAAAACCGGAATGTTGAGCTACCCCGATACCAAACATTGCTATTAGCACCATTCCCAATGGTGCAAATCCTGTGAAATTAGTAATTGCATTTCGCAACATCCAGCGAATACCCTCCGGACTCAGCAGACTTTGTACACGAATCTCTGCTCCTGTCTGTGGTAGTTGCACCCTTAATCCATAAATATCGAATATCCAGGATAGAAAGATGACTGCCAGCGTAAACAGGAAGAACATCGTTGCCGGATGTGGCATACGCCATTTACTCTTCATCTGCTTCCAGATTGTCCAAATCAATTATACGAAGTTCTAATGCACGGACCACCAGTCTGGTTGCATTTACTCCTACCCGTTCACCCTGTGGAAACAACCTTCCGATCAGATCATTCTGCCGCTTCTCTAACGATTTCACTCCGAAAGGCATACCCTTTAGGTTAGCTATCATTTCTTTGGTATACCCCAACGCCAGATGGCGGAGGAAACGTTCATCATATTCATCAATATCATAACTGATGACAGCCTCTTGACGCTTAGCGTCGTTAGCCACCGATTTTTTAAACCGCTCCACTATTTTCTCCAGAATCGGATAATTGAATACCAACTTCTTCCCATCCATTACGGCCTGTACATCCGTCTTGGTAAGTAATTCACCTGTTTTCAAGATAATTCCGTCTGCTCCGGCGTTCAGCACATCTACCCATAGCTTCTCATTTAAAATTTCTCCGGTGAATATCAAGACTCTCACTCCCGGATAACGTTTAAAGATATTCCGGCATATATCGACACCGATTGTTGTAGAGCCTCCCAATCCCAAATCCAGTAACACCATATCAGGTAATTGTGTTTCCATCAAAGGCCAGAATTCATTTTCAGTCATTGCCGTACCTATTACCTCAGCATTGGGTATTTCATGGCGAAATATTTCTTCTGTTCCTTTCAGTTCCAGTTTTACATCTTCTACAATAATTACTTTAAATTTCTTATCTTCCATACTATTTTATCTATGTATATTTAGTTTTTTATCTTTTGGGTACTGTAAAATAGACCGTGAATCCTCCTCCCTGTGCCGGCTCTGCATTAATGCGACAACCACGCCTTCCGGCAAATTCATCATGGTCACGAATAATTTGTTTGCAGATCAGATATTCAGTTCCTCGTAGTTCACCTTTCTCTCCTGAAGTCATACGTGCCAGATTCGGATAAAATAATTGATTCAGTTCCTCTACTTGCTTCTCACGTCTTCTGTCTGTGAACAAAAAACGAACATATTCTCCATCCATAATGGCTTTTAAAACCAATTCTCCATCCTGATGGAAAGAAAGGGCTTCATCAATGAGGTTCTCTATAAGAAAACGCAACTGATTGATATCTCCAATGACTTTGGCTTCAAGGGGCTCTATAGTCAATGTTATCTTATAGTCAACCCCTCTACTTATTCTTTTGAAGTATTTGCCGGCATATGCCATTATATCCGTAACCGGTATTGTAGCCCTTCGGAACGTTACTTCTTCCAGTTGTCGGGAAGCACAAGAACTCAATATCCTGAAGATTCCTTTATAATATTCTATCAATTCACTGATAGTCTCCACACACTCCTTTTCCTCTTCTCCTGATAGGGAGTGGGTATTCAGCCTGCCGATGATCTGTTTGATTTTGTTTGGATAATAGATTGTTTCATGCTTGATGGTCGAGAGACAGTTGTCCAACACCATATTCTGTACATGCAACATACTGTCTTCCCACGAAGCTCTCCTGGTCTCCTCGTGTGCCGCTTCGATGTCACGGTATTTTGTGGCAAGTCTGACAACCGCATTGAACACCACAATGCCTACATATCTGGAGATTAACTGAAACAACAAACGATCCGCTTCTTGCATACTGTCCTCCTGTCTTTCCAGATATAATACACCGACACACTGATGTTTCCCTCCTGCATCAACCAGCAAAGGTAATGCTTGCATATCTCCGTCCGAAAGATAAGTCTGATTATCAAAACACTGCTGTATGATTTCCGGAGGTGTATCCATACGGGGAGTGGAAGCAAATTCAAGCCGATGTCCCATTTCATTATAAACAGCAATCCCCAAACATTCTATAGTCAACAGCTCATTCATCGAGTCGAATGATTCGTTTACGATTCGTTGTGGTATCTCTTTCAATGTATCTTCTTCGCGTTGTAAAGCTTCCGCCGACTCCTGTGTGCGCACTAATGAAGAAGCGAATACCTTTTTATTGATTTCCAAGACCTGTTCCAGATTTAATCGGTTCAAGAGCCTTTTACGAACATACAAAAGATAGTAGCCACAGAGAGATGCCACCAATAAGAGGATACATAAGATAATTCCTACCGTTTTATTGGTTGTTGAGCGTTCCAATTGCCGGCAATAGCCTTCTAATGACTGATCTTCCCCTGTCAATTTATACAATGCCGTATAGGCAACATTATTATAAGTATAAGCATCCAACTTTTTAAGTCCCAAAAAGGCAACAGATGCTTCATTACGCACATCAAGTATCACATGAAAATCCGTATTATAAGGTTCTACCCACCACTCCAGTTCGGCCGGAATCCCACTTCCCACCAATTTCATAAATCGTTGGGGATGGCGGGCATATTTTTTATAATGTGCATTGAGCCGGTTTAATGCTGAATCGGCATACTGCAACGCAAGTTCAAAGTTTTCTATAACATTGCAATAATAAACTGTATCAGCAAATCTGGATGCTTCGTCCAACAGACGTTCATATTCAGCTTCAGCTGCTAAGGTTACGGAATCTACCGGAATATCTTTCAGTTTTTCAGGCATCGGTTCGCCTTGACAGGAGAAGAAGCCGAATAATCCGACCAGACATAAACAAATCCCGATTATTTTACGGACTCCGGGAGGGAGTCGGAAGTAAAAACGGCTGCCTTTGCCCGGTGTACTTTCTATGTTAAATGTACATATTCGGAACAGATCATTGGTCTTTTTATATTTTTCAATGATTCCCTTGCAGTTCATCAATCCGAAGCCACTGCCCTTACTCCGTTTCAATTCTTCTTTATCCGGATTGTCTTTCATCCCTATCGATTGGGAATCATAAACCTTCTCACCGATAATCTTCGTTATATCTTCAGTCGAAAGTCCGCGTCCGTTATCCTCTACGGAAATCTCAACATATTCATCAGTCCTCTTAGCATATATCTTCACTATACCCCCTTCCGGAGTATATTTTCGGGCATTCTCGGCTAATGTATTAATCATAAACAAAGTCAACGCTTTATCAGCCTTCACCAATGCCTTTGTAGGTTCTATTTCAAGCCTTTGTTTCTTCATTTCAAAGGCTTTACGTCCTTTACTTATCAATTCAAAGAGCTCGTTCAATTCAAAATTCTCTATATTCAGACTAAGCGAACCTTGTTTCATCTTAATCCACAAAGCCAATATATCATTATATTCATTGATTGTAGTTACCAACTCGTCGATGTATTGATACTTTTCTTTCTTTATCCGATCGTTGTTTATAAAGCCCTTTTCCGTCAATTTATGAACTTCATTGATAATTCGGTCTATATACGGATTGATTCCATCCACAATGGCCAGACATGATTTTTTTATCAGGTTCTGCCGTTTGTTCCCGGCAATATGCTGTTCGTAGACGTACCTTTGTTTTTCCAACTTATTCCGTTCATCCCCCAATGAAATAAATGTCATTCCATTGTCCAATGCCCAGGCAATATAGGGAGTGATAACTTTCACCAATGCCTGCTCATCCTTATTCAGGCGATGACGGGTAAATAGTTTCAGAATCCCGATCGATTCCGTTTTATCAGGTACATACAGATTAAATACTGACCCGATACCAACCTCTCCGATCGACTTGGGTTCATCTGTCTGTTCACTCTCACATTCTTCATTAAATTCGATGTCTCCCGTTTCTTCATTTCTTATCCCGATACGGATTTCTGTAGCACCGAACAATTGCTCCATATCCGGTTGAATAGATTCCGAGATAGCGTATACGATTTCACTTTCATCTGTTACATCCACCGGTATGGAAGCTGTGATTTTCTGGCAAACATCCAAAGTTTGCCGTAGACGTGCAATATGTATCCGGTTCCGTACTTTTGATCTCTTATTGAATAGCCAAAACATGGCAGTCACCAGTATAAGTCCTATAATCACGAAAAACAATACCACGTTCAATTGTCTGGACTCTTGTTCTAATGAAAGATAGCGGCTTTCCAATTCTTTATCCTGACGGGTATACCGCAAAATATCCAAATAGACATTTCTGTTATAATCCGACGCCGGTTTCATTCCCAGGCAAGCATACGATACACTCAACTGTTCGCGTATTCTGGAAATCCATTCCGGCACGGTTTTCACCTTTTCTTTTCCAAGCCAGGTTACTTCTGTATATGCCACATCTTTATTAGGAACAAACACCTGTAACTTGTCGAGCGTATCCGCCACAGAATGATAGTATGACATATGATGTTGGTTCACACAGTCCAAAGCTTTTGCCAATGTATCCAATGCTTCTGTATACCGTCCGTGAGCATTCAAATATTTACCGATCGACACATACGCACCCGCTATCTGATAAAGATCGTTATATTTGCGAAAACGTTCCAGTGCCATCTGCCCCAAACGCAACGGTAACAATGAATCCACTGGTATGCCGAACCTTGTCAGAGCGTGTGAACGCCTGTTCAGAAATAGTTCATAACTCTCCTGAGATGCCATTAAATTGGTGAGTCCTTGCAAACCATTTCCTTCAAAATACAAATATCCTTGCTCCGACGCCATTTTCCAGGTTGTATATAACTCATCGAATTCTTCAAGTTTTCGTTCATCCGGTGTTTTACCCTCACACAGTCCGGCCGAACCTTTTATATAATGGAAATAAAGAATTTGATTTGTATCAGTCGCCAAGTCTTCATTTAATTGTATTTCATTCAGCGAAGCCATAGCCTCGGTACGTTGTTGCAGATAATAGTAATAAACTGCCGAAACGATAAAAAACTCTGTAAAGGCATAATCCAATCGGGCACTCTCGTGACGGTCGACAAACAGATTATTTTCTTCATCAATCCGCTTCATCCTCCTGATTGCACTGTTCCGGTAGTCATAAAACTCCTTGTTCATGGCCGTCCGCTGATAAATTTTCATCAATCCGATGTCGGCAATCAAAAGTTCCAATTCATTTTTCGTCAGGTCATATACCCCTTTATGCAGGCGTTCAGCTGTATCAAAATCCATCCGCATAAAAGCGCAAAAAGCAAGATTATTGGATGCTTCCGCTTTCCCCTGACTGTACATGCTAACTTCTTTGTACGCTTGCGATGCAGCCTTGCAGGAAGAATCCAGATCTCTATACCGGTACATATAAGCCCGTGAATTTAGCGAATCAATGTGCTGTACCTCCTTAGTCGGAGCTGTATCGACACAAGAGAAAAATGTCGTCAACAACAACATACAGAAGAGTGGTATAAGCAAACGCGGATTCATTTCTTTCAGATACAATTAGTGTTTAGGTAGCAAAACTACAATTTTTTCTACAATAAGTCTTTTAAAATGCCTAGATAATTCATACCTTTGCGCGCAAATTATAACCAATAGGTAACAACTATTACACACAATGAGCGAAAAAGCACCCTTTATGGTATTCTCGGGAACTAATTCGAGATACCTGGCAGAAAAAATCTGCGCAAGCCTCAATTGTCCTCTAGGAAACATGAACATCACCCACTTTGCTGATGGTGAGTTTGCAGTTTCTTACGAAGAGTCAATTCGTGGCGCACATGTATTCCTGGTTCAGTCCACTTTCCCTAATTCCGACAATCTGATGGAACTCCTTCTGATGATTGATGCAGCTAAGAGAGCTTCTGCAAAGAGCGTTGTTGCAGTTGTCCCTTACTTCGGATGGGCACGTCAGGACAGAAAAGATAAACCACGTGTTTCTATCGGCGCCAAGCTGGTAGCAGACCTGCTTTCAGTAGCAGGCATTGACCGTCTGATCACAATGGATTTGCACGCAGACCAGATTCAGGGCTTCTTCAATATTCCGGTGGATCACTTATATGCTTCGGCTGTGTTCCTCCCCTATATTCAGTCATTGAAGCTGGATGAACTCGTGATTGCAACTCCTGACGTTGGTGGTTCAAAGAGAGCAAGTACATTCTCCAAATATCTGGGTGTACCTCTGGTACTTTGTAACAAATCACGTGAAAAAGCAAATGAAGTCGCTTCTATGCAGATCATTGGTGATGTAAAAGGCAAGAATGTAGTATTGATAGACGACATTGTCGATACAGCCGGAACCATTACCAAAGCTGCCAACATCATGCTTGAAGCCGGCGCCAACTCTGTACGTGCCATTGCCAGTCACTGTGTAATGTCCGATCCGGCTTCATTCCGTGTTCAGGAATCAGGACTGACCGAGATGGTATTTACCGACAGTATTCCTTACTCTAAGAAATGTGCCAAAGTAAAACAGTTGAGCATTGCCGATATGTTTGCCGAAACAATCAAACGTGTGATGAACAATGAATCCATCAGCTCACAATACATTATCTAAAAGATAGAAGAATCAAAGACAATAAAAAAAACGTAGAACTGAAAAGTTCTACGTTTTTTTATTTATTAATTTCTATTTTAATTATTCCAGTCGTCCGAATTTATAGGTGCCTTTACGAATCACTTTTCCGTTTTTATCTGTTTCTACAAACGGGCCATTCTTTTTACCTTGTTTGAAAAAGCCCTCATAGCGATTCCCGTTTTTATCTTCCTCCACACCATTACCTTCCTGCATTCCATTTACAAAACCACCTTTATATTTGGTTCCGTTCGTCAAAGTAAGAGTGCCTTTGCCGTTTGGCTGGTTATTCTTCCATTCTCCTTCGTACACGTCTCCATTACTCCATTTGTAAATCCCGTGTCCGTTACGTTTATTATCTTTCCATTCACCTTCATATACAGCACCGTTAGCCCAGGTAAATGTACCTTCACCGTCCTGCATACCGTCTTTAAAGTTCCCTACATATTTATCTCCATTGGCATGATAATAGATACCCGGACCGGTTCGTTCTCCTTGTAGATATGAACCTTCATAGCGGTCACCCCCTAAAAAGAAAATACCTTTTCCGTGTTGTAGATCATCTTTCCAGTCTCCTACGTATTTTTCACCGTTGGTATATTCAAAGGTCCCTTTGCCCTCACGAACGTCATTCTTCCAGTCGCCATCATATTTACACCCATCGTTCCATACCAATACGCCTTTGCCATCTTTCTTATCATTTTTCCAGTCACCTACGTATTTGGAACCGTCTCTCCAGGTATAGGTACCTTTACCTTCACGTTTATCGTTCACCCAATCCCCCACATAGATATCTCCATTGTGGTAATACATCGTACCCGGACCATGCTGATAATCTTGAAACCACATACCGTCGTAACGGTTATTATTCATAAAATAGTAGATTCCGTTACCATGCTGCTGGTCTTGATACCATTGTCCTTCATATCGTTCGCCATCCGGAAAGGTGTAAACTCCGAATCCTTCTCTTTTACCTTTCACGTATTCCCCTTCGTAAACGTCGCCATTCTTAAAAACGGTTTTTCCTTTACCATTTGGCTTACGCCCTTTCATTTCTCCGGTATATACGGAACCATCTTTAAACGTGTAATTTCCTATCTTGATTTCTGTTGAGAAGGTGTCCCGCACTTTGCCGAAGAATCCACCTTTATTTTGTGCGACAGCATTCCCTTGCGAAAGAGCCGCTAAAATGAGTGCTGTATAGATGTATCTTGTTGTTTTCATTTGGCAAATATACAATTTATACACTAAAGCTACTTTCTTTTGACAGATTTTTATGCTAACTTTTTACCTGCAATGACCTCTTTTAAACTCTCTTTACACAAATAGCGGCCTGCCAACTCCCGTATTTCTTCCGGGGTAACCTCTTTCACAGCTTGTAGCGAACGGGCAAAATAATCATCGTCCAGACCTGATGTCAGAATAAACATCCAGGCATCTGCCAGTGAGAAAGGCGACTCATAATTACGGCACATTTCTCCAAGCATATAGTTGCGCACCATGGCCAGTTCTTCCGGAGTTACTTTGTCATTCTGCAACTTATCAATCTCTTTGTAGACTTCCTGTATCAGAGGTTCTACATATTCATTAGTTGTTTCTGTACTGATACCCAGCAAACCGCTGCCCGGATAAAACATGATTCCGGCCGAAATCCCATACGTGTACCCTTTCTCTTCCCGGATATTAGACATCAGTCTGCTTCCAAAATATCCTCCGAACAGAGTGATCAGTACCCGGAGTTTCAGATAGTCCGGATGTGTCCTCATAATAGTAGTTGTACCCAGCTTTACTGCACTCTGCATCGCATCTTCTCTCTCTATGAAAAGGCGTTTCTCGGGTATGCTAACAAATGTAAAATCTTTCTTGACCGCCACTTGCTGATGATTTCCAAAATGTGTCGTACCGAAAGCGGCTTCTATACGGTGGGTAATCTCGTCCGTCACTTTACCGGAAAGGTAAACATAGCAATTTCCCGAATGATAATATGTATCATAAAACTCGCGTAATAAAGCCGGAGTGATATGATGATAGTCCGTTTCTTCCACATAGCGTCCACACGGATGCTCCTCTCCGTAAAGTGCTCTCAATAAACTTCTATGTGCCAGAAAATCTACTTTTGATGCATTTACCTGATATTGCTGAATATTGGCATCTATTACCGTACCCAGTTCTTTTTCCGGAAAGAGAGGTTCTTTTATGATCGATTCGAGTACATCGAGCGTTTCGGCAAAATACTTATTTAACGAATACAGTGTGATATATGCATATTCCGCCGAACTGGACAATTCAAGCCATGCTCCATAATAATCCAACTTTTCGGCTATCTCCGCCGCTGTATATTTTCGGGATCCTTCACGTAACATGCGATTGGCAAATAATGCCTGCAGTTTTTGTGATTGTTGCCATCGTCCGCCTCCAAACAAAATATCGACACGTACCACATCCTGTTCACCTGCGTTGATAATTGTCAACGGCACTCCATTCGGCATAACAGTACGCACCGGAGGAAGAATATTAAATTGGACCAGTTCCTGAATTTCGGGTTGTAGTGTCCGGTTCATAATAAACTATTTTTCTGTAAAAAATTCATATATTCTTATATTTAGTTGTGAGCCCGAGAGGGCTACTTCAATTCTTCAAGTCCTTTGCGAACATATTCTCTTTGCAGATCTTCCGGCCTCAAGATCCGGTCATCAAAAACAAGCAGATCAATATCCAGGCATACCTTTTCTTTCTTTTTATCTTCCTGCTCCCTGCCGGCCTCTCTTTCGATTGTTTTCAACTCCTTCACTACCCGTTCAGCATCTGCATCGGTATAGAAACGGGCCATTTGGTTAGAGAATAGTGCCGGGTTACGAAAGAATAACGGCCTTGTCTCCTGCTCACCCGTAAAACGGATAGAGGGGAACAGAGCCGTCAGTCTCCTGCGAGCCAGAAGGAGATTCTCCTTCCGGTTATAATTGCTTCCTATACAAATCAGACAGGAGTGCATCGCTCACATTACATTAATTAAACAAATCGTCCAACCCTGATTCCGGTTCATCTATAATGCTATCTCCTGAAATACTGAAGTCTTTGCACGGGTCAAATCCGTCAGGCAAATTAAAAGTCTCTTTCGGATCATATCCCAATGTCTGGTCGGCATACACCTTATGCATATATTTTGTCCAGATAGGCAATGCCAGAGAAGCCCCCTGACCATAAGTCATTGTATCGAAATGGATATCACGTTCTTCACCGCCTACCCAGCATCCGGATACCAGTGAAGGGGTGAATCCCATGAACCATCCGTCCGAGTTGCGGTTAGTCGTTCCGGTCTTACCACCCATATCGGCAGTTATTCCATACCTGCGGACACGTGCTCCTGTACCTTCATTGATTACGGCACGCAACATTACCAACATCTTATAAGCACTCGATGCACTGATCACCTCTTCCATCTGTGGCGAGAAGGTAGCCAATACATTGCCTTCGCTATCCTCTATTTTAGTCACAAACAATGGAGCCACCCGGATTCCCTTATTGGCAAATGCCGTATATGCACTTACCATCTCTCCCACCGAAATCTCACACGGACCGAGGCAGAGAGAGACTGTAGGTTGAATTTCTTTATTGCGTACGCCGAAAGAGTGAATCAAACGTGCCAAAGCATACGGATTCAGTTTACTCATCAAGTATGCCGAAATCCAGTTATTTGAGTTTGCAAGTCCCCATTTCAAAGTCACCATTTCACCATAATGTCCTTTTGAAGTGTTTTTGGGTGACCAAGGTTTTCCATTTTCATCAATTAGAGTGATTTCTACATTACGTGTCTCGTCACAAGGCGAGAATCCGTTTTCCATAGCCAATGCATACAGATACGGTTTAATGGTAGATCCCACTTGACGACGTCCCACCATTGCCATGTCATATTGAAAATAAGTGTAGTTCGGACCACCTACATATGCCTTTACTTGCCCGTTTATGGGGTCCATCGACATAAATCCTGCACGCAGGAAGTGCTTATAATATCGGATAGAGTCCATTGGGGACATTATAGTGTCTTTCACACCATGCCAAGTGAACACCGACATAGATTCCGGCTTATTGAATGCTTTTTTGATTTCCGCTTCCGAAATTCCGGCTTCCTTCATCGTTTGATAACGGGAAGTCTGTTTCACAGCCCTGTCCAGGATGCGGTCAATTTCCTCTTGAGTCAGCTGATTACTGTATGGTGCCTTTTTGCGTCCTTTCTTCTCTTTGAAAAACAAAGGTTGCAAGTACTCCCCAACATGTTCTTCCACTGCTTCCTCGGCATAGCGCTGCATGTGTGAGTTGATAGTTGTATAAATTTTCAGTCCATCCGTATAAATGTTATAGTTTGAACCGTCCTTTTTCTTATTCTTCTCACACCAACCATACAATGGATTCATTTCCCAGTCGATCGAATCTTCATAAAACTTCTGCATTTGCCAGCCACGATAATTGCTGCGGACCGGTTTAGGAGCAGTCATCACACCACGTAGATATTCGCGGAAATAAGTTGCCAATCCTTCTTTGTGATCCACCCGGTGATATACCAATTCCAACGGCAGATTCTGCAACGAATCACACTCTTCCGCTGTGATATATCCGGCCTTTCTCATTTGATCTAGCACTGTATTCCGTCGTCCGCGCGAACGCTCGTTGAAGCGCACCGGATTGTAAAGCGAAGGGTTTTTACACATACCGATCAGCGTAGCAGCCTGTTCTATTTTCAGATCTTTGGGTTCGCATCCGAAATAGGTATATGAAGCCGTTTTAATTCCTACTGCATTATTCAGGAAGTCAAATTTATTGAGATACATACTCAAAATTTCTTCCTTTGTATAATAACGTTCCAGTTTTACGGCAATCACCCACTCTATCGGCTTCTGAAACAGGCGCTGCAGCGTATTTCTGGCAACTTCGTCCGTAAATAATTGCTTGGCGAGCTGTTGTGAAAGCGTACTGCCTCCACCTGCATTTTTCTGCATCAGCAATCCACGCTTTACCACAGCACGTATCAGCGCTTTGGCATCGATACCCGAATGTTCGGTAAAGCGAACGTCCTCCGTGGCGATCAACGCATTGACAATGTTAGGTGAAAGTTCATTATAAGAGGTGTATACACGATTTTCCTTACTAAGCGACCACGTACCCAAAACCTTGCCATCCTCCGAAAGAATTTCGGTGGCAAATTTGTAATTCGGGTTTTCCAGTTCTTCTACAGGAGGCATATATCCAATCCATCCGTAAGCGATAGAGGCAAACACTGCAATTCCTGCCAGCACCATCAGTGCAAAGAAAACCCAAAGGCCTTTTACTATCTTTTTAATCATTTTATTCCGTAGTTTTATTCGAAGTTGCAAAGATAATCATTCCCGTCCATCTGACAAGCGTTCTTTTCCATGTTTGCACACAAAAAAGTCTAAGCGAAGCAAAAAAGGCTTCCGGTCGTTCCCGTTTATTGGGGAACCAACCGGAAGCCATACACTCATGCCCTTTATCCGTCCGTTGGCTGCGGCGCCACAGCCAGCCTATCGATTGATTTAGGCTGTGGGGTCATCCACGATATCTCCGTTTCCTCCATCGGCCGCCCCTTTCAGATAATCATCCAGACTGATCAGGTCCAGCTTCTCACCTGCACGGGTAGCTGTTTTAGTAATTTTCAGTTCTTTATTAGCCTGAAAATAGATACGCACACTATCCACGCTTTTAGCAGTGATGTCCTCTTGTTTTTCGGAGCCTTTCGATTTGGCAGCCAACATAAATACACCCAATCCCTCGATATTTACCGCTTTGCCTTCCAGCAACTGCTCTTTCAGTTTCTCTACAAAATTCTGAATCGTACTCTTAATATCACCTACCGAAAGTGACGAACGGTCCTGAATCTTTTGTGCAATAAACTTTAAGTCAACCGACCTTCCCAGTGTGATAAGTTGCGGATAATACCTTTTGGGAGAATTCTCAACGCGCGGATCTGACGGGCGCTTTACTGTTTTAAAAATTACACTCATACTACGTTTCTTTTTTTAAGATTTAAATTTCATTTTTTTACTCTCGTTTTGTTGATCAACAATGCAAATGTCCGCTTTTACGCAGAGACTGCCAAACAAAAAGGGCCTTCCGGAGCATGTTTTTCCAGAAAAATCATAAATGACTGATCATAAGGAATATACAGAATGTGTGTTTCGAAACACTCCTGTTTCCCACAAACTGATACAAACTAGACAAACATCTTGCTACGGGAAAGTTCTGTAAAGGGAGCACAAGATCTATTCCTATGATCTTAATATTTGTATGGTATGTGATCTTAACTATATATCTTGTATGGGTGTAGCTATCCGGAGCAAAGGGTGTAACCCTAATGACCGGATAGCTATACCTAAGTAATGGTAGGGCTACACCCCTCTCGGATACAAGCTTTCGGAAGAGTCATTAAGAGTAGAACGTAGTATCCGGGAAGATACATTATTATATTGAAGAAATAAGTTCTTATCTGAAGTCATAGAGATTCTGCCGGGTCTGTTCAAAATCGTTTTGCCGGAATCAGTGCCACAAGGCCTGTCCTCTATTTCTAAAAGAATCCACAATTCAGCCTATCGATCCTCCATGCCGGAAATTTGGCTTCCAACCAACAGATGTGTTTAAATATAGGACGAAAAGAATGTTTTTGCTCACGTTCTTTGTCATCTGAAAGATTTTCCATAACTTGCAACTTTTATCGGTTAAGCTTGTACGATGTCCCATTATGTTAATCTTTCAATAGCATTGAGCTATCATACTTAATGCATAGAAAAAGAGGGAATATTGTCAACTGATAAACACTTTTGTTAAATCAAAATAGTTTTTAATATCATAAACAATTATAGTATGAAGAAAAATAAGATTTTAATTATTATACCTTCAAGGTTTGCGTCAACCCGTTTGCCGGAGAAGCCCTTAGTGAAAATAGCAGGAAAAGAAATGGTTTTGCGCGTTGCAGAGATTGCCAACTATGTTTGTAATAAGGTAGAAGGATGCAATTACATCGTCGCAACAGACCACGAAAAAATCGTTAATTTCTGCAAGGAGAATAATATAGCTGTAATGATGACTTCCGAGAACTGCAAAAGTGGAACAGAAAGATGCTGGGATGTCACAACCAAAATTGCTGAGAAACCGGATTTTATAGTCAATCTGCAAGGAGACAATCCGTTATGCCCACCCTGGTTTATAGAACAGTTGATTGAAGCTTGGAAAAATGATAAGGAAGGACAGGTCTTCACTCCCAGCCTTCATTTATCTTGGGAAGAGTATGACCGGATGAAAGAATCAAAGAAAATCACACCATATAGCGGGACAACGGTTGAAGTCGATAAATTTGGATACGCGCTTGCATTCAGTAAAGCTATGATTCCCGTGATAAGAAATGAAGAAAAGGTCAGAAAAATTCTTGATAAATCTCCTGTCAGACGTCATATCGGACTTTATTCGTATACTTACGACGCGCTCAAAAAATATTTTGAAGTAGAAGCTTCTCCTTATGAGCTTCCTGAAGGATTAGAGCAAATGAGATTTTTACATAACAGGATACCTGTAAAAATGATAGATGTAGACTATAGAAACCGTAAATCCATGTCCGGAGTTGATTCACCGGAAGATATCGAAAGAGCTGAAAAAATAATCGCCGAATTTGGGGAATTCAATCTTTCACCGGAATGAAAACGGAAGATATAGCGATCAGCATAACCGGTTATTCTTACAGTAATATAAAAGAGACGATACCTGACGGAGTTGATAAGGAGGAAATTGCTGCCGTGTACGAGGAAATCATTGATGAATATTTGCAAAAAGGAATTCCCCGGGAAATACCGGCTTTAATAAATGTCAGTGGAATTCCGGGGGCAGGCAAATCGACTTTTTGCAAAAAACTGCTTGCTATGCCTGAAAATTCAAGTGCAATCTATATTGGATTTGATGCAATCATGGAAAACGAGCGTTTACCCTATATTAGAGAAGAGGTCAACCATGCGGAAGAAGCATTCAAAAGATGGGAGCTTTCTGCAAGGATCGCCGGTTATGAATTACTTAAGAGAGCTATAGAAAATAAGTATTTGATTATATTCGATCATTCGTCTGCGCTCCCCCAACACATTGATTTATTTAATCTGTTATTGTCTGAGGGATACGAAGTTCACTTTAATTTTATTTTTATCCCGGAAGAAGAAGCCAGGAGGCGAGCGAAAAACAGGAAACGTTATATACCTCCATATTATATTGAAGAAAGAAGCAAAATCCTTCAATATTTATTGCCTGAATATAAACGAATTTGTACCACTTTTAAACAAATAGAACCAATGAGAACCAGACTTATCATAGCCCGTCACGGGAATACGTTTCGCCCGGAAGAAACTCCGACAAGAGTCGGAGCAAAAACCGATCTACCATTAGTCGAAGAATTTAAGGGAAGAAGTATCGGAAGATATTTAAAAGAACATGATATGATCCCTGACGTAATCTATGCGGCTCCACTTTTGCGTACCATGCAGACAGCCCGGTTAGCTGTTCAGACCATCGGTCTGGATTCAGATATTTCTTCATTAAACGCTTTTGTCGAGATCGACTATGGTGTTGACGAAAATAAAACGGAAGAAGAAGTGAGGTTACGTTTAGGAAATGGAAATATCGAAAAAGGGAAAAAAATAATTGAAGATTGGGATAAAAATGCAGTTGTACCTGATGGATGGAAAGTAGATCCGGACCAAATCATTCATACTTGGCTGGATTTCGCAGAGAAGACTGTGATACCTCATCAGACAACTTTACTTGTCACTTCTAATGGAATTATACGCTTTGCTCCCTATTTGACGGGAGATTTTGAGAAGTTCGCCCAAGAGCATAAAATAAAAGTGGCTCCGGGAGGACTTTGTATTTTTGATAAAAACGATGGTGATTCATTCTGGACTTGCTCTGCCTGGAATGTCAAGCCTTATGAACTATATGCAGATAGTCGCTACTGAAAATACGATTTACACCTCTCCTGACGCATCAAAGATTTTTTGTTATACGCCTTCCATTCTTGTCACACCAACGGGACGTTTAATAGTTTCTTTCGATTTAGGAGGAGAAGGTGTAAAAAGTATAGAGGGCCATAAGTCATCCAGAGCTGGTGGAAGCAGATTTGGACAAGGGAAAATATTCATTTCTGATGATAATGGACAGAAATGGACTTTCGTTCAAAATTTCCCGTTTTGGCATGCACGTCTGTTCACAATAGGTAACAGCATCTACCTGATCGGTCATGCCGGGGATATTTGTATAATGAAATCGGAAGATAATGGTGAAAGCTGGTCTGACACCTATTTCCTCACCTACGGAGAAAAGTGGCATTCTTCAGCCTGCAATGTCCTTTTTTCCAATGGGAATGTATATTTAGCCATGGAGCAACGTTGCCGATTGAACGAAGTGACAGGATGGGACGTAGCCGGATTATCCCCTATGCTGTTTCGAGCTTGTGTCGAGGACAATCTTTGCCTTGCATCTTCATGGAGCAGATCTGAAAAATTTATTTATAAGGAAGTGTTTGATGGAGCCAAATTAGATTTTTTCGGCATTCCGTTTTATGATTGTGAAACCAATAAGCCCAAGGAAATAGCGACAGGTATCAACAATGCTCCCCTAGGCTGGCTTGAAGCAAATGTAGTTAAATTTGTAGATAAAGACCATATTTGGCATACTGATTTGAAAGAAGTTTTTCATCTTTTTCTAAGAGCCCATACAGGAGGTGTCAATTATGCACACCTCTTTAAAATAGAAATACAAGACGACCAAAGTATGATTCCCTCATTGGAGCACACCCCTTCCGGACAAAAGATTTCATATATCCCATTTCCCGGCGGACATCTGAAATTCTTTATCATATATGATGAACTGACAAGATTTTATTGGTTAGTGTCCAATCAGGCCACAGACTCTATGAGACGTGTCAGCTCTTTATCAAATATAAAGAGATATGGATTACCTAATAATGAACGACACCGGTTACAACTTCATTTTTCAAGGAATTGCGTAGACTGGTGTTTTGCCGGAATGGTGGCTTGCTCTACAAATGAATTATATTCAAGAAATTATCCTTCAGCGGTAATCAAAGGAGATGATTTGCATATTGTCTGCCGATCAGCCGATGAACATGCACTCAACCCTCAATATAATAACATGATAACTCATCATATCGTGAGTAACTTTCGTCAGCTTATATATTGATTCATGACTGATTAACCGATATTGTTACAGATCATATCTAAAAATCGACAGAGGCATAATACCCGACATCATCTCCACAAACTTTGCCTAAAACAATCCCGGGTAAATCTCTCCTCCGGTATCGCTCACGTTAAGGGTCTGCAACAGTTTGCCGTCCGGAGCATAAAACAACTGAAACTCAGTGTCTGTATTATACTCTTCCACTTCTATCACAATTACCGCCGGCTGCTTAGGGAAAGTGATGATTCTTACATCTTCCAGCTGCATAGATGCCATCGTACTTTGCATAAAGGCCTTTGCCACAGCGGCAGGAACAGCCTCCAGAGTTTCGACATCTACCTCCGTCATCAACCATTTGCCCTTATCACTAAACCAGACGTTTAATTCCCGTCCGTCCACCCTGATATCGGCAATGTGATAGTCTCCCTTTCGTTGCCAATCAACTGTAGTAACTTTGGGATACATTTTCTGAAAGGTTTCCTGTACTTTATCGGGAGGTGGAAAGCCGGCTGCAAAAACAGAGACGGAAATCAGCAACAGCAATCCTGTCAACAAATTAAATTTAAGCTTTTTCATAATGAGGTTCTTTTTAATTTCAAGTTTGATAAGTAACAATAAGAGGAGTATTTTGTTTGTGGAATAATTCCACAAACATGTGGCAAATTCCACATGCTTATCCCCAAATTATACTTCATTAGCGGCTCATACGATTCTTTCACAGCTGGCATAATCTTTGTCTATTTCATCCATTAGTTTCTTTTAAGAGAAACCCAATAATTGTATCACCTAAAAGAAAAATTATGAAAAAGTAGAAGAAGTAAAAACTAACTAGACTCCGATTCGGAAGCAAGAATGGAGTAGTAAAAGAAGTAGAAAACTGAAAAACATGTTTAACTCAAACCTATTTTATTTATGACGAAAAAAAGTAACCTATCCTTAAGGTTTACAAGAGTATGGGAAAAACACTGCCTGAAAACAGCAGCCGCAACTTTATTACTGTGCTGCGCGCTGCCCGTACAAGCAAAAGCCGATACTTACAAAACACAAGAGACTGCAAGTATACAACAGCAAACAGTGAAGACCACCGGTGTTATCATCGACAACACCGGTGAGCCTCTTATTGGAGTTTCCGTAAAAGTGCAGGACACCAATACCGGAACCATCACTGACCTGGATGGAAAATTCTCAATTGACACTCCCCCAAAAGCTCTCCTTGAGTTTTCATTTATCGGTTATAAAACCATTACCATGGAAGTGACCGGAAAGGAACTCCATATCACTATGCAGGAAGATTCAAAACAATTGGACGAAGTGGTAGTAGTGGGTTACGGCTCACAAAAGAAAGTAAACGTTACTGGTTCTGTAAGCATGGTCAATGCAGACGTCTTGGAATCACGTCCCGTACAAAATGTGTCACAAGCATTACAAGGGGTTATTCCCGGACTAAATATGTCTGTAGGAAGTAGCGGTGGCACGTTGGATGGCAAACTAAACGTGAATATCCGTGGAGCGGGTACGATAAGTGACGGATCGAGCAGCAGTCCGCTGGTATTGATCGACGGAATCGAAGGAGACATGAACACTGTTAACCCAAACGATATTGAATCGGTATCTGTACTGAAGGACGCAGCCTCTTCATCAATCTATGGTGCACGTGCGGCATTCGGAGTCATCCTGATTACTACGAAGAGTGGCAAGAGTGGTAAAACCCGTGTAAACTATTCGGGTAATGTGCGTTTCTCAGATGCTATTCAGCTGCCCGATATGGTGGATTCTTACACTTTTGCACAATACTTTAACCGGGCTTCGACCAATGGTGGAGAATCTCCTACCTTTGATGAAAAAGCATTACAAAATATCCTGGACTTCCAAAACGGAAAATTTACCGACCCTTCTACTCCCGAATATTATGGAGTGGAGGCCGGACCGGACGGCAAATGGAAAAGCTATGCAGGATCTTTTGCCAATACAGACTGGTTCAAAGAGTTCTATAAGAGCTGGACGCCTTCTACGGAACACAACCTGAGTATCAGTGGAGGAACTGAGAAACTGACCTATATGATCAGTGGCAGCTTCTTGAATCAGAACGGCCTTATCAGGCATGGCGAAGATAACTTCAACCGCTATACGATGAACGCCAAAATTTCGGCAAAACCTGCGGAATGGGTCACATTGAACTATACAAGCAAATGGACCCGTGAGGATTATGACCGTCCCACCTACATGACAGGTGCGTTTTTTCATAACATTGCCCGTCGCTGGCCCACTTGCGCTCCAATGGATCCAAACGGCCATTATATGCCCAACATGGAAATCATCCAATTGGAAGAGGGAGGCGTACAAACCAGTCAAAGAAATTGGTATACCAATCAGCTGCAAGCCATCTTCGAGCCCGTTAAAGACTGGCGAATCGTAGTAGAAGGAAGCATGCGTACGTATACGCGAAAACAACACTGGGCTGTATTACCGATCTATGGATATGACGTAAACAATAAACCTTATTTATTGTCATGGAACGGTGGAGCAGCAGGGTATTCGGAGGTTCAGGACGAACGTGAAGATGAAGATTATTTCTCCGGAAACATTTATAGTGACTATGCAAAAACAATCGGTAATCATTATTTTAAAGTGATGGGCGGTTTCAATGCCGAACTCTTCCGGCCAAGCGGAATGACCGGGTTTGGAACCGACCTGATCAGCTCGAATGTCCCTTCTTTAGGATTGACACAGGACAATCAGAAAGCAAATGCATGGGCACGTGAAAGAGCAATTGCCGGTTTCTTCGGACGTGTGAACTACAACTATAAAGAACGGTATATGTTAGAAGCCAATCTGCGTTATGACGGTTCTTCACGGTTTGTTGGCGATAAGCGCTGGGGGTTGTTTCCGTCATTCTCCGCCGGATGGAATATTGCACGCGAAGACTTCTTCCGTCCATTGGCCGGTGTTATCGGCACTTTGAAGTTAAGAGGTTCTTGGGGGCAGCTTGGTAACAACAACACGGATAAGGCCAATGCCTGGTATCCGTTTTACCAGAATATGATTACGGGATCTGCCAATTCGGGATGGTTGATCGACAGTAAAAAGCAGAACACTGCCCAACTTCCGGGTATCGTCAATTCACTGATGACCTGGGAAACCATTGAATCATGGGACATTGGTTTGGATTTCGGTTTACTCGATAACCGTCTGACAGGATCGGTCGGCTATTATAACCGTTATACATACGATATGATCGGTCCGGCTCCTATATTACCTCCCGTGTTAGGGGCCCTACCTCCCCAAGTGAACAACTGTGATATGAAGTCATACGGTTGGGAGTTGGAACTTTCATGGAGAGATCGCATCAGTGAATTTGATTATAGTGCACGATTTGTTTTATCTGACGGGAAGCGTAAAATATTGAGATATCCGAATCCTACGAACTCACTCTCTTCGGATGTATACTATAATGGACAAATATTGGGTGACATCTGGGGATACAAAACGATCGGTATTGCACAAACCCAGGAAGAAATGAATGCACACTTGGCCAATGGAGGTACCCCAAACTGGGGGACGAACTGGGGAGCCGGTGACGTTATGTATGCCAATCTTGATGGAAAAGAAGGTGTCAACAATGGTTCGAATACTTTGGAAGATCATGGTGACCTGACAATAATCGGTAACAACACCCCAAGATATAATTTCGGTTTGACGTTGACCGGGGCATGGAAAGGATTCGACTTTTCGGTGTTCCTGCAAGGGGTAATGAAAAGGGATTATTGGTTGGACGGGCCATACTTCTGGGGGGCCAATGGAGGATTGTGGCAATCGACTGCATTCAAAGAACATATGGATTATTGGCGTCCTGAAGGCGATCCACTCGGTGCAAACACCAATGCTTATTATCCCAAACCCTATTTTAATACGAATAAAAACCAGAAAGTACAAAGCGGATATCTTCAGAATGCTGCATATTGCCGCTTGAAGAATGCTCAGATAGGTTATACTCTGCCCAAAATATGGACTCGAAAAGCGGCAATGGAATCAGTGCGTGTTTATGTGTCCGGAGACAATCTGGTTACCTTTTCGGGAATCAGCGGAGTATTTGATCCGGAATTATTGGGTAGCGACTGGGGAGACGGTAAGCTCTATCCCTTGCAAAGAACGATTTCTATCGGCTTAAATGTTAACTTCTAATTTTACCAGACAAATTATGAAAATAAAACTGAAACATATTTATTTCTGCTCATTAATCGGAATGGGCGGATTGGCACTGACTTCGTGTAATGATTTTCTGGATCGTTCGCCCATCAGTGACATCACTCCGGAAGATTACTTCAACACTGTAGATCAAGTGGGAAGCTATGTTATCAATTATTACGATGACTACCTTGAAAACTCAAATACGACTAAAATGTATCACCAAAGAGCATGGAACTCCGGAGTGGTACGAAATGATGCGAACACTGACAATTTATTGAGTGATGACGGAAACCTGGATTATTTTGCGGGAAATAAGCAAGTACCCGAAGGGAAGAATATTCAGGAACCTCTGAATCGTATTCGGGTATGGAATTATCTTTTTGAGAAAGTATTACCTAAAGAAAAAGAAGGTACAATCCCCGGAGATGCAGAACTGTTAAAGCAATACATCGGAGAAGCCTATTTTTTCCGTGCGTTGGCATATTATAACGCATTGGTACGTTTCGGTGATTATCCCATCATTACCGAAGTATTGCCGGATGATTCGGAAACACTGATCAAAAAAAGTCAGCGTGCCCCGCGCAATGAAGTGGCACGTTTCATCCTAAAAGATCTTGACGAAGCTGTCAGTCGACTGAAGGAACGTGGTTTTCAGAATAACCAACGCATCAACAAACAGGCTGCATTAGTGCTGAAATCAAGAGTTGCACTGTTTGAAGCAACTTTTGAAAAATATCATCAGGGAACGGGACGCGTACCCGGCGATCCCACATGGCCCGGAGCCGCCATGAGTTATAACAGTGGAAAAACATTCGATATTGCTGGCGAAATAAACTTCTTCCTGACCGAGGCAATGCAGGCAGCGGTAGCTGTTGCAGACCATGTTCAATTGGCAGAGAACTCGCATGTAATGAATCCTCCATACAATACACTTTATGGATGGAATCCTTATTTTGAAATGTTCAGTCAACCGGATCTTTCGAATGTGGAAGAAGTACTGTTTTGGAAACAGTATAACCTGTCACTTACCGTGTCGCATTGTGTGGGCGCCCGCCTTAAAAACGGAGACCGTACCGGACTGACACGTTCGTTGATCAAAACATTCCTGATGAAAGACGGTCTGCCTATTTATGCAAGTAATAGTACTATTGATGACAGAACGGTGTCTGACGAAAAGAAAGACCGCGACGAGCGCTTGCAATTGTTTGTATGGGGAGAAAAAGATGCCTGGATGACAGATGAAAGAGCGGATACAGTGAAGAATTACAATAAGGATCAGGCGGGAAACTCAGTGACAAATCCGGTACCGGTACCTTGGGTAAAATCTACTGTAATCAGTGATCAGGAACAGACACGTGATATCACCGGTTATCGTTCCCGTAAGTTCTATCCGTATGATGATGAACAAAGTAAGTCGGACGAACTGCTGGGGACCAATGCCTGTCCTATTTTCCGTGCTTCCGAAGCATATCTTAACTACATAGAGGCTTGTTATGAGAAGAATGGTACGCTGGACAGCAAGGCACAGGAATATTGGAAAGCCATACGCAGACGTGCCGGTGTCGATGAAGACTATCAGAAGACAATCGCCCGCACGGATCTGGGGCGCGAAGACGATCTGGGAGTTTACTCAGGAGACCGGATGGTGGACGCTACACTTTACAACATACGTCGCGAACGTCGCTGCGAATTTATTGCTGAAGGCATGCGCTGGGATGACCTGAAAAGATGGCGCTCTTGGGACCGGCTATTTACGGAGCCATATATTGTGGAGGGCATTAACTTCTGGGATGAAGCCTATAAACTTTACACAACCGTAGATAAAGACGGCAATGAAAAATCCGCGGTGGTAGCTGATGGCAGCACGTCTGCCAACATGTCGCCAAAATCGGACGGGAAATACGTACGGCCATTGCGTAGGACACAAACCAATAATCAGCTTTATGACGGATATACCTGGAAAAAAGCTTATTATCTGGAACCACTCGGCTTACAGGACTTGCAATTGTCGGCCACCAATCCGGAGGATATCAATACATCTATGATGTATCAAAATCCATATTGGCCTGCCGGTACAGGCAAAGCGCTTGAATGATACCGCTAAACGTATAAAAAACGTAATATGATAAAGTTCACCACAGAGTTTACACAAAGCAAATTTGCCGGTATATCCTGTGGTGAACAAAAACAAATCTCCGAGTGAACTTATCTTATGGTTTTTAAGTTATATAACGTATAAAGAAGACAATAAACGGAATGATAAAATCAAATCTGACCGACTACCATAAACAACAACTTAAAAAAATATAAGAAATTATGAATTCACATCAAGGATTATTCGGTGGAAATATTCCACAAGATGTAACTGGAAAACAAGGCGAAAACGCTATCTTCATTGTCTACGGGCTGAAACAATCGAATAACACTATAAAACAAGTAAAAGACCTATGTGCTAACTTTTCCGCACTGATACGCAGTATGCGTAACCGATTTCCCGAAATGCAATTCAGTTGTACGATCGGATTCGGAGCTGATGCCTGGAAACAACTTTTTCCGGAGCAGGACAATCCTAAGGAATTAAAGACTTTTGAAACAATTAAAGGAGCTAAATATACTGCGGTTTCAACCCCCGGTGATATTCTTCTACACATCCGGGCAAAACAGATGGGACTCTGCTTTGAGTTTGCCTCCATTATCGACGAAAAGCTGAAAGGGGTTGTAGATTCAATCGATGAAACTCATGGATTCAGGTATATGGATGGAAAAGCAATCATCGGTTTTGTGGACGGTACCGAAAATCCGGCAGTAGATGAGAATCCCTATCATTTTGCGGTGATAGGTGACGAGGACCCGGACTTTATCGGTGGCAGTTACGTCTTCGTACAAAAATACATTCACGACATGACTGCATGGAATTCACTTCCGGTCGAAGCCCAGGAAAAGGTAATCGGCCGTCATAAATACAATGATGTAGAATTGTCGGACGAGGAAAAGCCGCAAAATGCACACAACGCTGTCACTAATATTGGAGACGACTTGAAAATAGTACGTGCCAATATGCCGTTTGCCAATACTTCGAAAGGAGAATATGGAACATATTTTATCGGCTATGCAAGTACCTTCAGCACCACCCACAAAATGTTGGAGAATATGTTTATCGGTGACCCTGTGGGAAACACCGACCGTTTACTGGACTTCAGCACTCCGATAACAGGAACCCTGTTTTTCGCACCTTCATACGATCTGCTTGCTAAACTCGGAGAGTAATAGTTACTCTCCATATAGTACAGTTTCTGCTATCCAGGCAAAAACATTAGCTATGAGTTTGGACGCATTATTATTAATGGTCCCGGAATTATTGTTTATACGGTTATCGGTAGTTGACGTCGAACTGGACGCCGAACTACCTATATCCGTATCACCCCAATAAACGATTCTCCTTGAATAATCAATGCCTAAAACAATACCTCCCGCAGGTCCCATCAATATAGGAGTAATGCCTTTGGATGCTTCCGTGTTGAGCTGTATTTCGCCATGATAAGCATCATAATTGCGTAAAGAGAAGTCGGTATTGATAGGAGTATATGGGGCACTGGTAAAAGGACCGGTAGTGCTAAAGTAGCTGTTACCATTCTCTGGAGTTGCCAAAGGATAGGGACCGGTATTACTCGTTAAAAAAGAAATGCCGTTATTCCCGCCCAATATCTCTTTTAATAAATTCTGGCTGACATCCAGAGCATCATAAGAAACAATCAATACACGATTCTTTTTCGATTTCACCCAGTTATGAGCTTTTTGTGCATCCGAGGTACCGAACAACAGATTGCCCATATAATGGACATAGACAACATCAAAAGAGGCAAAAAGAGCATCGGTTAAGTTATTATAGTTGGCATTTACACCTATCAGATTATAACCTCCACATTCAACAGTTCCGGTCGGACCGAAATTATTTTGATTATTCAATATACCTCGAAGACCGGTTGCACGCGCTTCGGCACTGCCGGAACCAATAATGTTCGTTCCCAGATATCCCAACCCGGTATTGAACGTTAGAAGATGAATTGTCTGATAAGCGGCCGCATCATATTTTTGCTGAATATTCACCAGAATACGCCAACGGTGGGCTGTGATGACAAAATTTTGAATTCGGCTAGTATCATTCGTCGAATTACTCTGCAGAGCCGTAATCACTAACTGACTTCCATTTTGAGCTTTTGTTACAGTAAAGTATTCATTTGCCAATGACTGACTTCCGGTTCCTGTGGGAGTTCCTGCGGCATCGGCCCATTGTAAGGTATAGTCCGGAAGATCGGTACTTACGTTGATAATGCCTGCGGAACCTGCTTTGTTCTTGAGAACAATTTCCCGGGTCGACACTCCAAAATGATGTTCTCCATCAAAATTCATATCAATGGTGTAATCATCCCAAGCCTGTACTTCGGCTACGATATGGGCGGAACGATTATTCGCCGCTTCGTCCGGACTACCCCACCCCGGACCTGAGACCTTCTTTATATTGAATATGTACTTATGATTACGAAGTACTTTCCCGAAAGCATTTTCAACATTATCGGGATCAAAATCCATACGGTAGTAACCCGGTTGATCACTCCCTTCATAATAACCCTCTACAACAATACAGGTTGCCTGACTTACCCGGTTGTCCGGAGTTGGTGAATCGGCTTCAGGCAAGTAAAGTTGGGCTGAAAATTCATTCAGGTTCTCAGCAGGTACAGGATACAGGATACTGTTTACATTTCCGGAACTTCCGGCAGGTACGCTCGGAAGCGTAACCCTGACGACTCCGGTTTCATCGGGTATTATCTGTAAGTGGTCATTGGCACGATATGCTTTCACCCCTGACAGCTTAAAGTTTGCCACTTCCGTAGCTTTCACGTCTACCCGGGCAATGGAACGTAACATCTTTATTCCGGTAATATTATTTATAACCGTTGCTTCTAATCCTCCGGGCAATTCATACTCCCCATACATTGGAAAATCGGAAGTGATATTGTTGAACCGGAGATTGATGTTCTTTTTCACCAAATCTTCGCTATCATCCACCGAAGGCCCATTGGCTATTACCGCATCGGTAGCATTGGCCAGTATGAGTAATTTTAAAGGCGAACTGCTTGATTTTAATAAAGCTTTAAAAGAAGCAGCGGATGAAGTGTTGTTGATGGATATGCCAGGTACACGGTACTTATATTTACCTTCTTCAAATACTAACACTTGAATCTCACTGATTTTAGACTCATGATCGGTCGTCGCAAATGTTCCTCGCGTCCGGGCATATGTAGTGGAGGCCGGTATGGTTATCACTAACCTTACCGATACATCCTCTGTATTATTTCTATCTGCATCTCCGGACACCTCCATACTGTCGGTACACGACATATATAAAAGGCCGGTTATCAGAATTACCATTAATTTTTTCATTAGGGTTTAGGTTTATTTTCTCAGATACAAAGATGGACTTTTTCAGGAAAGAATCCGTGGCGTTTAATGAATGGTGTAAACAAAGATTTTTCTATTATCACATCTCACATGAATTTATTGTCCAATTATGCAACAATCGGAAATGTGTGTAAAGACGTGTATCTATTTTCGAAACTTCGTCATAAACTTTTCACCAGTTCTTGTTGCCGGTTAAAGAAATGGATTCGCTGAACCTCACCACTCTGCGAAATCAAAGTTGAATACTTCTTTAATGACTGTATCCATAGCTTCAAGTGCTGAAATAGAAAATCATCTTTCGAAGTTATGGAATTAATGGAAAAGACCCCTATCAGGCATTGATGGTAAATATCTGTTTCTACATAACTATATGTAGACTCAAAATTGATATCGGATATATATATTTTCACATCTTTTCCGGATGAATATTTTCCCTGAGCTGAAATTTTTTCCAATTCATTCAGCAATATCAATAATTCCTTTTTTATTCTTTTTACACTGTCTTCTGATATCAGATTGATATTTAAGAAAAACTTGACCTCATTGACCAATCTGATAAATATCTCTTTATCCCATATATAATTGGTTGACTGGAATAGCTGAGACAGATTTACAAATTCTTTTTGCTTGTCAATCAATTTTTCTGGAATCTCCAAATCTTCATAATGTCTGCCTGCATATGTACTTTCATGCTGGTAAATCCATTTGAAAAGTTGGAATTTGGATAAGGCTTCATACTTTAAATACAGGGTTTGTGGAACGGTATTTGAAGAGGTGCTTCTTTCCGAACTTTCCCGTTCAATCAATTGACCGAACAACTTTATATACGAATCGATAATAGAATAATAGGTTTCCGTAGGGCGTTGGCATTGCAACATATTCAGATTAACAATAGCGTTGTCATTCAAATCGGCCCCTACTATTTTATCAAGAGAGATGCCCATGTGTTGAGATATGGTGGCAACTTCGGCAAAAGTGAACGGTACTTCACCCCGCAACCGCCTGTAAGTAGCTTCTTTGCCAAGGTAAAGAATATCCATCAGCGCATTTGCAAGATTATTCCCCTTGGGTAAGTATATTTTCATTGCATCTATTAAATCTGTATTTATATTACGCATAATCATTGTTTTTATATTTTTATCTGTAAACAAGTAATCTGTAACTTTTGTTTCGCCTATCGAAACGAACAATCCCTTTGATGACGGTGCGTTGCATTATCAGAGCTTTCTTTTTCAGGGATTGCTTCAATAGACACTTTTTGTTTATAAATACATTTTTAAAGTCACAAATCGTTGCTGTCTGGAAGGTATATTTGTTATCTGAAAAAAATGTAGTATATCCACCTAAATAAAAAGATAATGAAAACAAGTAAAATCTTTATGACTACACTGGTTGCATTGACTATGGTTGCATGCAGCAATGACAATGATTGGGTTGACCAGTCCAGCAATCCGGACGTAATTGCCCCGGATGCATATGCCTCTTTTTCCATCAACATTCCCCACGCATCGAAGACACGTGCAGTATCTACAGATCCGGGAATTGCAGCGGAAAACGCCGTGAAATCCTTACATGTGTTTATTTATGACGCAGAATCTCCCAATACACCTACTGTAGCTGAATTTACGGTCGCGGGAGGTACGCTCACACAGAAACCAGCCGGGAGTTCTACCTGGATGACCAGCCAACCGATCAGCACTAAAAAGACGGATAAATATATTTTTGCGGGAGTAAACCTTAATACAGAAATAGTGAACTATATTACTTCTAACGGATTGGGTGCATTCAGCTATAAAGATTTCACACAAGAAATAACAAAATTGGCGGATCAAACAAATGGATTTGTCATGTTCAATAGTGCTTATCCGACCCTTACGCCCGCTGCTGATTTATATGAGAAGAAAAGTGAAGCCGAAAACAATCACATAACCATTTCTGTGAATCGCGTCACTGCAAAAGCGGCGGTGTTCCAATCACAGAGCTTTGTGGTGAACGGAGGCGGAACGATGACAGATCTGAAGTTCGGCTGGAGAAACCTGAATAAAAAATTCTACTTTATTCAGGATAACAGAGACACTCTCATCAAAGACTATAATTGGGCTAATTATACCGCAGAAGATTTTACGAGGGGAACAGATGCCATCAACGTTTATGCTTCGGCTGATGTGCCTACCTCTTTTTCTTATGCTACGGAAAATGCATTCCAGTATATTTCGGGTACATCCAATGTGGATGCAGCAACTTTTATCAGTGTCAGCGGGGTATTTACACCCACTAACATCATATCTGCCAAAAAAAATCCCCCTACAGTTGCGGCTGATTTTGAAATCATCGTCAATCCGAAACCGGCGGATAAAACATTCTTTGTCGTGCGGACTGCCGATGGTGTTGCCAATTACTTTATAGATGGACCCACGGCAGAAAAGTTTGCGGAGCTATGTGCCGCGAATACTCCGCAAATGCCATCTATCAATGGGATCTACCTATTATCGGAGAATACGTATAGCAACGGATTGTGTTACTATCATATTTTTGTTAACGGTGACGCAGTCACACCGCAGGCTCCTTATAATATCTACAGAAACCAATATTTCAAGATCAACATCAATTCTATACAAGCACCGGGAAATCCTTCGGACAATTTTGACAGAGGAGAACCAATCAAGCCCAATTCATGGATTGGGGTCGACATCCAGATTATCCCTTGGGAGGTGATTGAAGAAGATCACGATTTATAACCAGCTAATTAATGCCCCACAGAATGTTTACCTGCAAGATAGAAGCCGGATTCAGAGTATTCATATTCATTATATTGCATTTCGTACTCACGAATTGTATCCGGGAAGATATGTCCGGATGTCCCCGGGATGATGGAGGGCTGGCTCTCAAATTCAGCTATGATACAAATGCAGACTCAAGACTGAGCACTGCGCAAGGTGTTGATCGATTGGCTGTTTTCATATTCGATGAAAAAGGACTTTTTATCTCTCAGGTAAACGATTCTATGACTTCAATCAACGACGATTATGTCATGGAGCTGCCTTACAAACAGGGCAGTTACCAATTTGTAGCATGGGGTGGCTATGATAAAAGTACTTATCAGACTTCTGAATGTGTGCCGAGGAAAACTTATATCGATGATTTCTTTCTATCTGTAAAACGTCAGGAGGACAACCGGGTAACCAATCAGCCCAAACTGCTCTATCATGGTATGCACGATATAGTGGAGCTTAACAGTAAAGAAAAAACAATCGTATTGATAAACTTGAAACAAATGACGAATCATATCCGGGTTATTGCTCATAATTTGAATCAAGATAGAAGTGACAACATTTATATAGAGGATAATAACGGTAAGTATGGATATGATTCACAATTCTCCGATGATGACCGGATAACCTATATTCCCATTTATGAAGCATCATCGGAACAATCAAATCCGTTGATTGCCGACTTCAATGTAATGAGGCTGGAAAAGGATAGAGAACCCCGGCTGCGAATTGCCGACAAAACTGGTACAATCCGCTATGATGAGAATCTTATTGGTAAACTTATAGGCGGAAATCCCAATATTGATTTTGAGCATAACCATGATTTCACCATTGAAATATCCTTCGATAACTACATCCCGGTCATTATCAAGATTAATGGCTGGGAGATAGTTAATGAAGAAATATGACTATAAACTGCAGAACAATGAAACAAAGAAAGGTACACTCATATCAATGAGGATTCCGTGAAAGATGGCAACAGGTATCATGTCCTTCCCCGAATAGTGAGTAATGGACGGCAACAATACATCCATTGAATTTACACCGGCGGCAGAAATTGGTGCCAGTTTTCCAAAGTATTTTCGGATTAACGGTGCACCCAGCAATGCCATCATCTCACGGAAGATATTAGCCAGCAAAGCAATAGTGCCAAGCTCTGTTGCCAACTGTAATCCGACAGAAGCCTCTTTGAATTGAGTAATCAAAATAGATGAAAGGGAATAATAAGCAAATCCGCTTCCTACCGCCATACAATCGAATACACTCCACTGACTCAGCAATAAACTGGCAAAAGCTGAAAAAAGAAGAGTTCCGACAATGGTAGCTATCGGCACTAAAAGCATATTGGGACGTAGGCTTTTGATCAGAAATTTCAGATTCTTATTGCTTCCGATACTGATGCCAACCTGCAACATCAACGCATAAAGTATGTACATAGAAAGATTGTGCATGTCAAACTGGAAATCATTGAAGATTCCGACCAGACAACCTATACAGAAAAATGCAACAACAATTAGACTGCTTTTCATGACTTTCCTCCTTTCTTGAAAAACAGGCGTAATACGAGAAAAGAAGCCAACATGCTGCCCAAGATACTTGAAGTAGCCAACACAATGGCTTGCCATCCGAATTTACCCAGATTATTTACGATTAAACTATTGGAGCCTATCGAAAGGCCCAGCACGAAAAGTAGCAGGAATATCGTAAGCGAAGTACTCTTTTCTACTTTCTCCAGAAATTTCAGGTTACGCAGCAAATAACCGATGCCAATACCTAAAAACATGATAGATATAATGGAAAACATACTCGTATATTTTAAAAAGTTACACAATGCACTCCCTGGCAACTTTTATGTATAAGCTGCCGGACAGATCCTCTCTTTCACCTTATATTAATAAGTGAACGAAAAGAGATAAATCAAACTACAAAACAGGGAGTAATTCAGATAAATCCGCTAAACCAATGTACATGCACAATGCAGTGTCCGTACAGAATCTTATTTTCTTGCACGGCATTATGTATGCTATATGTAGTAAACAATCGGTTCATATTATTCATTAATTACAGTGCAAAGGTAATACTTTTGCGCATATTTTCCAAATAATTATGCAAAATATAAATAATCATAGTAGTGGAATTACTCATAAAAAGACGATGAAAATCTTGCAGAACCTATTTTTTTCTTCGTATCTTTACAAACCGAAATAAAGGATATATCAATAAACATATAACGATATGGAAAACAGAAGTTTAGTAACCATAGCGGAGCATTCGAGGGAGAAAATTCTCTATATGCTCGAAATGGCGAAACAATTTGAAAAGAATCCCAACCGCCGGTTATTGGAAGGCAAAGTAGTCGCTACCCTGTTCTTTGAACCTTCTACGCGTACCCGACTAAGTTTCGAAACTGCTGCCAATCGACTAGGCGCACGGGTAATCGGATTTTCGGATCCCAAAGCCACCAGTTCATCCAAGGGGGAGACTCTGAAAGATACCATTATGATGGTGAGTAATTACGCTGATGTGATTGTTATGAGACATTATCTGGAAGGAGCAGCACGCTATGCAAGTGAAGTGGCTCCGGTACCTATCGTAAATGCCGGAGACGGAGCCAACCAGCATCCTTCGCAAACGATGCTCGATCTCTATTCTATATATAAAACACAAGGTACACTGGAGAATCTGAATATCTATTTGGTAGGTGATTTGAAATACGGACGTACCGTACACTCTTTACTGATGGCTATGCGCCACTTTAACCCGACTTTCCACTTTATTGCCCCCGAGGAACTGAAAATGCCGGAAGAATATAAAATATATTGCAAAGAGCACAATATAAAATATGTAGAGCATACGGACTTTAACGAAGAGGTAATTAAGGATGCTGATATCCTTTACATGACCCGCGTACAACGTGAACGTTTCACTGATCTAATGGAATATGAACGGGTAAAAAACGTATATATCCTTAAAGCGAAAATGCTTGAAAATACTCGTTCTAACCTTCGTATTCTTCATCCGTTACCACGTGTCAATGAAATTGCTTATGATGTGGATGACAGTCCGAAAGCTTATTATTTTCAACAAGCACAAAATGGACTCTATGCCCGTCAAGCTATACTTTGCGATGTATTAGGAATCACTTTACAAGATATTTTATAAAATCATGAGCGAGAATAAACAAGCATTACAGGTGGCCGCACTGAAAAATGGCACTGTTATCGATCATATACCTTCAGAGAAACTTTTTACGGTAGTTTCATTGCTCGGATTGGAACACATGACGACTAATATTACTATCGGATTCAATTTGGACAGTAAAAAACTAGGTAAGAAAGGAATCATCAAGATTGCCGATAAATTTTTCTGTGACGAAGAAATCAATCGAATTTCCGTAGTAGCCCCTCATGTGAAACTGAACATCATCCGTGATTACGAAGTAGTAGAAAAAAAAGAAGTGCGAATGCCTGACGAGTTAAAAGCTATCGTAAAATGTGCTAATCCCAAATGTATCACGAATAATGAACCGATGGCTACTTTATTTCATGTGATCGACAAAGACAATTGTGTTATAAAATGTCATTACTGCGAGAAAGAACAAAAAAGAGAAGATATTACAATCATTTAGTTATGCACTGCAAGCTACGAGTTCTAGACCGCTAAACGATGTCGGACGTAACTCGTAGCTCGTAACATATAAAGTGAATAAAAAGATGAAGCAAGACTGGAAGCCCGGAACTCTGATTTATCCGTTGCCTGCCGTATTGGTAAGTTGCGGAAGCGATGAAAGCGAATACAATATACTTACGGTGGCATGGACCGGAACCATTTGTACCAATCCGCCGATGTGTTACATTTCTGTTCGTCCCGAACGTCATTCTTATCCTATTATAAAAAAGAATATGGAATTTGTGATCAATTTAACAACCCGGGATATGGCATTCGCAACAGATTGGTGTGGGGTACGTTCAGGGAAGGATTATCATAAGTTTGAAGAAATGAAACTAACCCCGGGCAAATGTTCTGTAGTGAATGCACCTCTCATTGAAGAATCTCCCCTTTGTATTGAATGCCGTGTGAAAGAAATCGTATCTCTGGGATCACATGACATGTTTATTGCTGACGTAGTAAACATCCGTGCAGATGATCGTCATCTAAACCGGGAAACCGGAAAGTTGGAACTGGCAGAAGCAAATCCACTTGTATATGTACACGGAGGATATTATAATTTAGGAGAAAAGATAGGAAAATTCGGTTGGTCAGTAGAAAAGAAAACAAAGTGAAACGAATAGTTCTCCTTTTTATATCGATATGGATTGCTTTTGCCGCTTATGGGAAAGACAATCATAAAAAGGAAAGACACCCGGATGACCGCAAAATAAATGTAGGAATCAGGGGTGGATTCAACTCTTCTATGTTTCTGGTTTCTGATCTGAAAATTAAAGATGTAACCATTGACGAAATTCAGAACAACTACAAAATAGGATATTTCGGTGCTCTCTTTATGCGCTTGAACATGAAAAGGCATTTTATACAACCGGAAATCTCGTACAATATCAGCAGGTGCGAGATTTCTTTCGATAAACTCGGCTCACAGCATCCCGACATTGAACCTGACTATGCATCGGTCAGTTCCACTATCCACAGCATTGATTTTCCATTACTATATGGTTATCATGTAGTAAAACAAGGTCCTTACACAATGTCTCTCTTTGCAGGACCGAAACTAAGATACTTGTGGAATAAGAAGAATAAAATCACTTTTGAGAACTTTGATCAACAGGGCATCCACGAAAAGCTGTATCCCTTCAATGTCAGTGCAGTAATTGGCGTTAGTGTCAACATCTCCCGCATTTTTTTCGATTTTCGATACGAACAAGGGCTTCACAATTTATCAAAATCAGTAACATACGATAATATAGATATGGAAGGTAGACCGGAAGTAAGCAATATCACCTTTCGACGTCGTGACAATGTGCTTAGTTTTTCACTCGGAGTTATATTTTAAATAACTTTTTCTTCAAAAAGGTTGCACACTCTTTAAATAATATCTAAATTTGTGCGATTATAATAATAAAGGTTTCAAGATACACTTTAATCTTATTATAACAAATAATGAAAAGAGACGATTTAATTTTCGATATTATCGAAAAAGAACATCAACGTCAGTTGAAAGGCATTGAGTTGATCGCATCAGAAAATTTCGTAAGTGATCAGGTGATGGAGGCAATGGGATCTTGTCTTACCAATAAATATGCGGAAGGATATCCGGGTAAACGCTACTATGGTGGCTGTGAAGTGGTAGACCAAAGCGAACAAATTGCAATTGACCGCCTGAAAGAGATTTTTGGTGCAGAATGGGCCAATGTGCAACCCCACTCAGGAGCACAGGCTAATGCAGCCGTATTTCTGGCTGTACTGAATCCGGGAGATAAATTCATGGGGCTGAATCTGGCACATGGAGGACACCTTTCACATGGTTCATTAGTAAACACTTCGGGAATCATTTATACTCCCTGCGAATATAATCTAAAACAGGAAACCGGTCGCGTAGATTACGATCAAATGGAGGAAGTAGCATTGCGTGAAAAGCCCAAAATGATCATTGGAGGCGGTTCGGCCTACTCTCGTGAATGGGATTATAAACGTATGCGCGAAATTGCCGACAAAGTAGGAGCAATTCTCATGATCGACATGGCACATCCTGCCGGGTTAATTGCAGCCGGTCTATTGGATAATCCTGTGAAATATGCACATATTGTGACTTCAACCACTCATAAGACCCTCCGAGGACCTCGTGGTGGCGTAATCATGATGGGAAAAGACTTTCCTAATCCTTGGGGAAAGAAAACTCCGAAAGGAGAAATTAAGATGATGTCTCAACTACTTGACTCAGCTGTATTCCCAGGAATACAAGGAGGGCCGTTGGAACATGTGATTGCAGCCAAAGCTGTAGCTTTCGGTGAATGTTTGCAACCCGAATATAAAGAATATCAAAAACAGGTACAAAAGAATGCCGCTGTATTAGCACAAGCCTTGATTGACCGTGGTTTCACTATTGTTTCAGGTGGCACAGATAATCATTCCATGCTGGTTGACTTGCGTAGTAAATACCCTACTCTAACAGGTAAGGTTGCAGAAAAAGCACTCGTATCTGCTGATATAACAGTTAATAAAAATATGGTTCCGTTTGATAGTCGTTCCGCATTCCAGACTTCAGGTATCCGTTTGGGTACTCCTGCCATCACAACACGTGGTGCAAAAGAAGATCTGATGTTGGAAATCGCCGAAATGATCGAAACCGTATTATCTAACGTAGAAAATGAAGAAGTGATAGCACAAGTACGTGCACGTGTCAATAAGACAATGGAAAAATATCCGATCTTCGCATATTAAATAGCACATTTTAGTATTAAACAATAACATACGTGGGCCCGCAATTCTCTGTGAAGAAAGTTGCGGGCATTTTTTTGCTCTTTTAACATCGCATTAACACCTCCCTCAAAACCTTTCATTCCTGTTAACCGTTGATAAGTAACTAAAAAAAGAAGATGATATTTACTTAATACCTAAACTGATATGAAAATAAGAAATCTAATGGTCGCAGCAACCTTATTGGTTACTGCCGGAGCTATGGCTCAAAATCAAGATTGTGCCTTCTTCTTTCCCAACCAAGAAGGTGAACAAATCACCCGTAATTGCTACACTGCTGATGGTAAACTTACTAATATCCTAGTCTACAGAGTAGATCAGGCATATGAATATCCGTCAGGTATGGAGGTAGTAGCAAACTATACATTTACTGATGCCGCAGGCAAAACACTCAATTCCGGACAAATGGTAGCTCGTTGTAGCGATGGAAATTTTTCTATGAGTATGGGAGATGTGGCAACATTCCCCACAGCACTCAACATGATGAACGCTGATGTATATATGATGGGAGATTTAATGAATTATCCGGATGCCTTTTCTAATCCGATGAATCCGGGAGACGATGACGAATTTGATGACGGAACTCTGCGTCTTTACCAAAAAGGAAATAAAAACAACCGGGCTGAAATCTCCGTTTTCGACAGAGAATTTGTTACTACAGAAACTGTAAATACTCCTGCTGGAGCATTTTATTGTACGAAAGTAAAGTATGAAATGAATATCTGGACACCGAAAGAAACAATTAAGGGTTACGGATATGAATGGTATGCACCCAATATTGGTATTGTCCGTTCCGAACAATATAATAATAAAAAGGAGCTACAATCGTACAGTGTGTTAGAAAGAATTAAAAAATAGCACACTGGACTCTATATATCCGTCATCCCCGCCATTCGTTCAGAAAGAATAGCGGGGATTTATTTGACTAATCTCCAAGAATCACAATAAATTTATGGGCCTCCAAGAAACTATCTCAGAATAGAAAAAAGAGGCAATATTACTGGTTCGGATATAATGATCCCCTCGTTCTAGCTTTAATCTATTACAATACAAGGCTAGAACAAGGGGATTCTTATATTTGAAGTTTTAACCTATAAAATCCTCAATTTCCAGTTTTTTTTGAAACTACCTCTTCCTGTATATGGAAAAGTTTAGCTCAATCCTTCAATATTGCCATCCACAATATCGATATGGAGTGCTTGCGGCTCTTTTGGCAAACCAGGCATACGCATAATCTCACCTGCAATCGCTACAATCATTTCGGCTCCATTGTTAATAACGATATCTTTAATATGGAGTTCAAAGTTATCTACTGCCCCATATACTTTTGGATCGGCTGAAAAAGAATATTGCGTTTTGGCAATGCATACAGGATAATGACCGATTCCCATTTCTTCAATTAATTTAATCTTGTTACGGGTCAATGTGCTATAGGTCACAACGCTTGCACCGTATAAATTGGTTGCGACTTTCTCAATCTTCTGCTGTACACTATCTTCATCATTATAGGTAAACTGTAATGGTTCGGATGGTTTGTTTTCAATTGTCTCAACCACCAGATTCGCCAGATCAACGGCGCCTTCACCACCTTCTGAAAAAGCATTATTGATAGCATAGCCTACTCCCAACTGCTCACAGTGCTCACGAAGCAACTCCATCTCTTCATCCGTATCACTGGCAAACTTATTGAAAGCAACAATAACAGTCTGACCAAACGAGTGCAGATTGCGGACATGCTTATCTAAATTACGCAAACCTTCTCTCAATCCTTCGAGGTTTGGCTCCTTAATGCGATCGAGGCTAACTCCCCCATGCATTTTAAGTCCTTGCGCAGTAGCCACAATCACTGTCAAACGCGGCTGCAACCCACTCTTGCGACATTTAATATTGTAGAATTTCTCTGCTCCCAAATCAGCACCGAAACCGGCCTCTGTAATTACATAATCACCAAAAGTCATTGCCATCTTCGTTGCTAATATAGAATTACATCCATGAGCAATATTAGCAAATGGACCTCCATGCACAAAGGCGGCAGTACCTTCGGTAGTCTGTACCAGGTTCGGATGTATAGCATCTTTCAATAGAACTGTTATAGCTCCTGCCACACCCAGATCTTTAACTGTAAACGGTTTATTATCATAGGTATATCCTAAAAGAATATTTTCAATTCGACGGCGAAGATCATCCACGTCTTTTGAAAGACAAAGAATTGCCATGATTTCTGATGCTGGAGTAATATCAAATCCGGATTCCTGCGTAATACCGTTGGTCTTCGGTCCTAGACCAACTACGATATTCCGTAAAGAACGGTCGTTCACATCAAGTACCCGACGCCAAAGAATCTCTTTTAGACCGAAACCCTTAGATTGATTTTGGTATAAATAATTATCCAGCAATGCGGAAATCATATTGTGAGCAGAAGTGATAGCATGAAAATCACCAGTAAAATGCAAATTAATCTTCTCCATCGGAAGTACCTGGGCATAACCGCCTCCTGCCGCTCCTCCTTTCATTCCGAAGCACGGTCCCAAGGAAGGTTCGCGCAAAGCGACAATTGCTTTTTTGCCAATCTTATTCAGTCCTAACGCAAGACCGATAGAAACAGTCGTTTTACCAATGCCCGCCTTGGTTGCAGTAATGGCAGTAACCAAAATCAGGTTACTCTTTTTTACTTTCTCTTCATCAATCAGATACTCGGGAATTTTGGCAATATAACGACCATAATTTTCTACTTCATCGCGGGGAATGCCGATGCTTTCTGCTACTTGTTTTATTTTCTTCAACTCAACACTACGTGCTATTTCTATGTCTGATTTCATATCGGGAGTTTTTAGGTTTTTAAAATGGAGTTGCAAAATTAACAATTAACTCCATATCAAAGTTGACTTTATTACCTTTTTTTAGTAGGGAGCAAAAAGATACCGGAGGATTGACGGATTTCCCATTGAAAAAAGGCGTATATTTGTTACCTACAAACAACAAACAATATGATGCGATATATAATCCTCTTAGTCTTGTGCGCCTGGACCGGAATAGCATTGGCCATAGATTACCATGCAAAAGACAGTCTTTTATTACAATTAAAACAAACGACAATAGCTGCAGAACGAATCAATATTTACCGAAACCTGGCGGACATTTGTTTTGAAACCCCTGAAGAAAAGACATATTTGCTCAACATGTATAGAGAAGCCCAAAAGGCTGGCGATACATCGGGTATGCTCAATGCCTTAAATGATCTTGTATGCGGAGAGACAAAAGAATATCGTATGGATTCAGCATATCATTATATGGAACTGATAAAAGCAATCCGGGAGCCCCAAGAAACAGCCCCTGTATTGGCTTACCTTCAAATGCGATTTTTCGATACACTATGCAGCCACAATGAAACAGAAGAAGCTATCACAAAAGAATTGCAATTTATAGAAGAAAAGAAATCTGATGAAGCATCACTTTACAGCAAAATCGCCCAAGCTTACATCACCGGTGGTAGCCTTCATTACAATGACATGATAAAGGAGGCACTCCCCTATCTGGAAACAGCAATGAACTTATCTAAGCAATTGCCTCCGGAAAAGCAAATCTTATTTGCATCGATCATTGTTTGGAAATTATCCAATACATACAGTATGCTGAATAAATGTGATTCAGCCATCCGGATTTTAGATGAGAATCTGCAAACCCAACAACAATATTACAAAGATCACTATCAAACACAACGTCCTTTTTATAATATGGCGATACACGAATTACGCTTTTATACATCTCTATTGACTAATGCCATTTCGGAAGCTCCCGAAAAAATGGATTATTACTGGCAACAAATAGTTAAATTGAACGAAAAGCTAACCAATCCGTACGATCGATATAACTATTTTCTATCGATGGATAATTATTATCTGAATCAAAAGCCCCAACCCCATTATGAAAAAGCATTGATGGCTAATGATAGTCTGATACAAATTGCACAAGAAATAATCCCAAACAATCTACCGGGATTATACGACATTCAATCACAAACCTACGAAGCCATGGGTAACTTCAAAGAGGCATTGGCATACCTCAGAATAGCGACTCAATATAAAGATTCGCTGACTACTGAAAATATGCAAAAGCAATTGGGTGAACTCCAGATAAAATATGAAGTGAATAAGTTGAACAATGAAAAGTCACAACTTGAAATTAAAAACAAACGTATTCTGGTGATATGCCTGTCTATCATTCTGATCATTGTAATCTTTGTCTGTCTGTATTTATATCACGACCTGAAAAAAGAGAAAAAGATGAAGTTTCATCTCCGGAACCTCAAGCAAAAAGCCGAAGAAAGTGAAAAGATGAAGACAGCTTTCATAAACTCTATTTGCCACGAGATACGTACGCCACTCAATTCGATTGTAGGTTTCTCCGACTTGATATTCAATGATGAGATAGATAAAGAAACCCGTGAAGGTTTTTCACAAGAGATCCAGAAAAGTACAATTCTACTTACTTCATTAATCGATAATATGCTTGAAATATCCAGTCTGGATGTATCACAAGAGAAGTTACCTTGCAAAGAAGCGAATCTTAATTCTATCTGTATACAAGAGATGACATTATTAAATCGGTCTCATAAACCCGATATAGACTATCGGACCGACTTGCCGGAACACCCCATCATACTGACCACACACGAGAAATATTTATCATTAGTCATAGAGCATCTATTGAACAATGCAAATAAGTTCACTGAAAAAGGCATTATCACCCTCCATTGTCACATCGACGAAGCACGCCAACAAGTTCATATAAGCGTAACAGATACCGGATGTGGTATACCGGCAGACAAACATAAGGAGGTTTTCGAACGATTCTCCAAGCTCAATGCATTCACTCCGGGTAACGGATTGGGACTTTATTTGTGCCAACTGATCATCCGCAGATTGTCCGGAAAGATAAGCATTGACCCAACATATACAGGAGGTACCAGAATAACAGTGATTTTACCTGTTCAATGACACCTCCTTAATTCTCGAACACAGAACTATTTGAAACGTGAGGTATCCACTCCCTCCCGTTTCTTCTCTTTATAGCCTCCAAACTTATAGGTAAGCGAAACACCAAATTCACGGAAAGCAGAGTAATGGTTGGTCACGTTCTGCATAGCATAATAAATTCGCGGTGAAATCTGCCCTGTTTCAAGCAAGTCATTACATCGAAGAGTCAGCAATGCCTTTCCATTGGCAAAACCATACCTGAGCGCTATGTCCAAGTTGCCGGATGCCGGTAAATCATAGATGCCTTGTATCGCCTTACTGCGTATCATTCCACTCACAATCAGCTTAATATCCGGATGTGAGAACAGAGTCACTGTATGATTCATACTCAACATCGCATAATATGCTTTCCGATCAAAAGGAATATCCCAAAAGTCACTGTCTTTTTGACGATCGTAAACGCCGGTCAATGTGAAACGCGATTTCAGCCAGCGTCCGATCGCAAATGGGACAACAGCCTGTACACCGGCTTGCTGTTCAAAATCAAAATTGAAATACTTATAAATTTCAACCAATCGCTCCGGTGATTGATAAAGGGTTTGTGTTGCATTATCCTTAGTATGACTATACCATGCATTAAACATATATTTACTGTTTAAAACATAAGTCAACTGTAGCTGATAGTTAATCTCAGGTTTCAAATAAGGATTGCCGTGAATCTCGGAATACCCTCCACCCATATAAGAAACTGCATCCTGAGTAGCCCAGTAATCGGGATAACTTTTATCACTGCTGAGGGATAATTGCCATACATTTCCCGATGCAGGAGCATAGTTAATGTTAAAAGTCGGATACAGGCTCCATTCATTCCATACAGTCGTGTGGAATTGTTCGGCAGCCAATGAGGCATCTAAAGACAATTTATCACCAAAAGCCTTGTTAAATCCGGCGTAAAAATTAAGTGTTTGTTCCCGACGACGAGACTTCATATTGCTATTTCCCGATATTATTTCATCAGTTTCAGGGTCATGATAATATTGATGGCTGTTGTCCAAACTTGTCGTATAGACTGCCCCATAATTCATTCCCCACCCATTGCCCAGATCATGTTCTCCGGAGAGGAAAAGTTTCCAACGATTGATACGCTGAGAGTCTTTAACACGAAAATCCAGTTCATCACTCCCCATCCGACTGTGAAGTAATTGTGAAGAAGGTGAATGATAATAAGTATATTCCACTCCGGCTTTCCATCCGAATGGCATATGATAATCGAGGCGTGCATTATGGAGCTGGTCGGTCATACGGGTACGGGCATTCGAAATTTGAGTGCCGTCTACAGTGCTCAGATTAAAACCATTCACAAATTGGGCATTGTATGTCACACTAAGTTGATGGTTTGCGGCAAATACATAATCGCCGGCTAAACGCAGGTTGTGTCTATTCGAACGGCTTCGTTGAGATTCATTCGTACTTATGGGATGTATCGTACCATCTGACAAAGCGTGCAAAGCCTCTTTATCCGTCAGGAAATAGTTTCGCCCATGACTGTAAGAGTAAAGAAAGTCTGCAGAGAATTTATGTCCCGAATACAGAAGGCTCGCACGCTCAGTCAAATATTCATAATGCCTTTGCCGATAATCACTGAAAAACTCACCCTGCAAGGTGGATTTCCCGGAGTCTCCCTGTTTCAGGCAGATATTTATCATAGCCCCCCGCACCTGATAACGTGCAGGAGCCGAATACATCACTTCGGCCTTTTCAATACGCCCGGCAGGAATGCTTTTTAAAAGAGTGTTCAGTTGTTCCTGAGTCATTGTGGTTACTTTGCCATCCAATACAACCGTGACACTTTTTCCTCCTAAAGTCAGATTATCATTCATTTCGCTCACTCCGGGGAGTTCCTTTATCGCATCATATGCATTGTCTACCGCAAAATTCTGAATAAGTCGAGGCAAATCATATACAAGTTTTCCCTGCATTGCTTTCACCACCGGACGTTCACCTACCACCATCACTTCGGGCAAGGATCTGTACAAACTGTCTAAACGTCCATCCATCGTAATCAGACTATCCGCAGAAAGTATCCGATCTTCATCCACATTCTGTGCCGCTACCTGAAAGCAGACAGCACCTGCAAACACAAAAGTCAAGTAAATTCGTTTCATTTTTTATTCCTTGTTTGGGTTACAGTTGCAAAGTACGGCAGAAAAGGCAAGACAATACGTTATCATCGACTTATGTAGTGTTATCTACTGTTATCGGTAGTGTTATTTAGTCTTATCAGATGTAACAACAACAAAGGTTAACCATTATCTTTGCCTGCATGAAACTCCCAATCAAACATATCGCCATACTTGTAATTGCTTCTCTGATGGCCATCTTTGCCTACCAGGCATACTGGTTGGTTAGTATGTACCATACCATGAAAAGTGATATGGAACATTCGATTATCGAGGCTATGCGCACAAGTGATTACAATGAGATGATGTTACGCATAGAACGCATGCGTCGGGATGACCAAGATCATGGTGAAATCTCTGTTTCCGCCGGATACAATGATGAAGGTGGAACACTGGTTCGCAGCAGCACTATGGTCCATAAAGAAAAGATTCCGGGAAGTACAGGAATACAACAAGATTCCATTCTCAAAACCGAACGGAAACTGGACACCCTGATCGTCGTTCGTAATGATCAGAAAGAAATAAAAGTAGTTCCGCAAGATTCCACTTCGCAGGAGGTAAAAGCTGCCATGCTGCAAACAAAAGGCGGGCTGGACATACTACTGAAAGATCAGAATACCATGCTCGAACTGGCCACTTACTTTCAAAGAGGATTGCACTCCGGCCTTGACGTTATCATGGATCCTGATTTTCAATCATACGATAGCCTGCTGACACTCAGTTTACAGGAAAGAGGAATCTCACTGCCGTATCGGATAGAATATCTGCATTTCAGCAATACGCCTGACTCCAGTTTACTTTTCACCGATACATTAGGAATGGGCGGTACGGTGAACTACATCCCCGGACCGGATGCCCATACGTACGACTACACTTTCGACATCCATTCCCATTCTCTCTACCGCCTTCGGATGGATTCAGTTGCAGGAGTGATCGTCCATCAGATGGCAGGAATACTTATTACTTCATTCGTCATTCTGTTGATTTTGGGATTCTCTTTCTGGTTTCTGATCCGCACATTGCTGAAACAAAAAACACTGGAAGAGATGAAAAGTGACTTCACCAACAATATCACCCATGAACTAAAGACTCCCATTGCCGTGGCATATGCAGCCAACGATGCTTTACTCAACTTCGGACAAGCTGACGAAAAAACCAAACGGGACAAATATCTAAGTATCAGTCAGGAACAACTGCAAAGGCTTAGCGGACTGGTTGAACAGATACTGACGATGAGTATGGAACAACGCAAAACCTTCCGACTCCGTCCGGAAGAAATAACTCTTGCTACTTTGCTTGAATCATTGACAGAACAGCATAAACTCAAAGCACAAAATCCGATTGACATCGACTATAGAGTAGAACCGGCAAACCTTACAGTATTTGCCGACCGGACCCACTTCAGCAATATATTGAGCAACCTGATAGACAATGCAGTGAAATATTCACCGGGAAAGGCCGTCATCCGCATTCATTGCCGCGAAACAGCAGATAACGGAAAAGTGGAAATTTCCGTCAGCGATGAAGGAACAGGCATCGCACAAGAGAAACAAAAACATATATTCGATAAATTCTATCGCGTACCGACCGGTAACCTGCACAACGTAAAGGGATACGGACTGGGACTCTATTATGTAAAAACAATGATAGAAAAACATGGCGGAACAGTTTGTGTAAAAAGCGAACCCGGACACGGTAGCACATTCACCATCACGTTATGAAAGAAAAAATCAAAGTATTGTTGGCAGAGGACGAACTGACCCTCGCCATGATTATCAAAGACACACTCGAAGAGGACGACTTCATTCTCACTATTGCAGCCAACGGTGAAGAAGGATTACGCATGTTTTTCGATATTCGTCCGGACGTGCTGGTGGCCGATGTAATGATGCCCCGCATGGATGGCTTTGAAATGGTAAGACGTATCCGCCAGACCGATAAACAAACACCGGTACTTTTCCTGACAGCACGTTCGGCTATTAACGATGTGGTAGAAGGCTTCGAACTAGGCGCCAACGACTACCTGAAGAAGCCATTCGGCATGCAGGAGCTGATCATACGCATCAAAGCATTGGTTGGCAAAGCATTCAGTTTCAATGAAGAAAAGAAAACAACCACCCGGTTTGAGATAGGCAACTATTTGTTCGACTCTCTTGCACAAACACTGACACATGCCGGATTGAAGCAGGAGCTTTCTCATCGGGAATCGGAAATCCTGAAGCGACTTTGCGAGAATCAGAATCAAGTGGTCAACACACAGAATGTATTACTCGACCTATGGGGAGACGATAACTTTTTTAACTCAAGAAGTTTACACGTTTTCATCACAAAGCTCCGCCATAAACTGTCAGCCGACGAGCGAATTCGCATTGTCAATGTCAGAGGGATAGGATATAAACTGATCTTAAATTAAATACACAGAATGATGAAGAATAGAATATACTGCACATTTATACTGTCAATCATTACAGTGATGGTATGTGCACAAACAGAACAACCGAAAGACAGTATCAAAGGGCATCGCGAAACTGTACCTGAAATTCGTCAGGGACTGCATATCAACGATAGAAACATACAAACAGACGGTACTCTTCCGGACAACACCCGACAAGCTGCAGCCGGTGACAGTATGACTTTCCGTATACCGTACCCGGAAAGTATTCCGTCCGGTTGGATCGTCCCTCAATTGGGGACCTATTCCAACCCCTTCATTTGGGATTACGACCGTTATTACAATTTCAACCTTTCTCCCAACAGTAATCTCAGTACTTTCAGCAATTATAACACTTATCTCAGCATAGGCACCATCGTAAAGGCGGGTGCTGCCTACTCGTTCTCTCCCAATGATCGCTGGATCTTTTCGGGAGGAGTGTTTGTTGCTAAATATACATTGCCAAGCCTTCGCATCCCCACGGCTCCGATGGCCGGTTCACGCTTTGATGCCGGTATCCACGGAAAAATTACCTACAGGCTTACAGACCATTTATACCTGAACGTGTTCGGCCAATATTCGCTCAACGGGCAACGAAACTCTAAGAAGGGCTATATGGTCCCCGACTTATATATGCAGAATCATTTCGGAGGAACAGTCGACTACATGTTCAATGGTAAATTCGGCATTACCGGCGGAGCCATCCACGAATTCAATCCCGTAAAAGGACGTTGGGAAACGAACCCTGTTTTCGGCCCTGTAATTCATCTAAAAAAGAAATAAAGGATTCACGGCAAGCAGATTATTTTCATATCTTTGCGTTTTGAAAGATAACATAGAACGGATATGAAGAAGCTGATATTCTTTTTGCTGCTGTTACTGAGTACGGCCTCACTTTTTGCCCAGTCGGAACAACCTTCCGACAGCATCCGGCATTTGCCTTCTACCGTCAAGCAATACGGAGATTTCCTGATCGATATGGGATTGTTTATAGCAGCTCCTCCCAAACTGCCGAAATATAAATTCGAATTACCCGATGCAAGCAAAGACTATAACCGGATCTTCAGTTTGAATCCGGACGTCATAATGACACAAGGACTATCCAATGTGTTCACTCCCTCCCTTTCATACGGATTCGGTTGGGGCGGACACGATTTCTTCTCGTCTCCGCAACAGCTCCAGATGGGATCGTTTAAACTGAAAAACGGCATGCGTCTGAACACGTATGGGGAATATAATGCCGATGGCAAAAAAGTCCCTAACCCTGCCGCCATGCCATGGGAAAAGAACAACTTCAAAGGGGCTTTCGAGATGAAATCTTCCGATGGGAATTTCGGTATCCGCATTGAAGTCCAGCAGGGGCGCAACTATCCATATTAAAAAAAGAAAGAAATGAAAAACATATTGATTATCGGTGCCAATGGATTTACGGGGCGCCGGATACTGAATGACTTATCGGTTAACCCTATATACCACGTCACAGGATGCTCGCTGAGAGATGACATTTGTCCCGGCAAAGATTATCGCTTCGTACGTACCGATATCCGGGACGAAAATGAAGTACGGAAATTATTTAAAGAATGCCGGCCGGATATCGTAATCAACACCTCTGCCCTTTCGGTACCGGACTATTGCGAAACCCATCATGCAGAAGCTGAAGCTACAAATGTTACAGCAGTCGAAACGATAGCACATGTTTGCGAACAGTATGGCAGCCGTTTCATCCATCTTTCCACGGACTTTGTATTTGACGGTAAAAGCACCCGGCTCTACAAGGAAGAAGATGAAGCGATTCCGGTGAATTATTACGGTGTTACGAAACTGAAAGCCGAAAAGATTATAGCCAGCATTTGTAGTAATTATGCCATAGTACGTGTAGTCGTCGTTTATGGAAAAGCCCTTCCGGGACAGCATGGCAACATCCTTCAGCTAGTAGCCAACCGGTTGAGAAACGGAGAAACGATCCGTGTCGTATCCGATCAATGGCGTACACCGACCTTTGTTGGAGATATTTCAGTAGGAGTAGAAAAGCTGATGTTTCATACAGCCAACGGCATCTATCATATTTGCGGCAGCGAATGCCTCACAATTGCCGAAATCGCCTACCGGGTGGCTGATTTTCTGAAACTGGATCGTTCATTGATCGAACCTGTCACTACCGAAGAAATGAAAGAGGTTACTCCCCGCCCGCGTTTCAGCGGATTAAGTATCGAAAAGGCTAAAGCCGAAATCGGGTACACCCCGCGCACATTGGAAGAAGGTATGGAGGCTTCTTTGTTCTAACTTCACAGCAGAGGAGAGCAGAAAAGTAATTTCCCATTTATCAGGAGCAGGCAACAGCCATCATGGTGCAGTCATTTCGGAGCTGTTGTGCCAGATTCTGAACGATAAGGGTTCTTGGGATGCCCCTCAGCGGTTAAACGGCTCTTTCGGCACTCCCGGCCTGCAATCTCTCCAACAGTTCTTCAATGCTGTTCAGCGTTACGGCTTCCCCTTCCTGCGGATGTAGGATGAATCCGTTACCGTCTTTCAGATCACCGGTTTCGATGTAGGTATCCGACTCGACAGTACGATTAGCCAAAATCCCGTTACGTTGCAGGGCTTTACGCACCATGGCATATTTCTGTCCATGCCCCACCAGGCGTATCTGCGATGTATATTCGTTGTCTACCCGGAACAAGCCCGTCTCCAAATCGAACACAATGCCTTTACGGGCAAAGAAACTACTCAGTTTGCCACTCAGTGACAGATCTTCCGGAGTACCGATAGTCACCCCGTTCATCTTGTCCATCAACCAGATTTTATCGGCAATCTGTAAAGCCAGCTCCAGATCATGTGTGGAAAGAAAAATCGTTTTATTGGTCTGGCGGCTCAACCGGTGAAGCAACTGCATCATCTCCACTTTACTGGGGAAATCGAGAAATGCCGTCGGTTCGTCCAGAAAGATCACCGGAGTCTCTTGTGCCAGCGCTTTGGCAATCATCACTTTCTGTCGCTCACCATCACTCAGGGTATGCACCATGCGGTGTGCCAGGTTCTGAATCTTCACCAAAGCAATGGAACGTTCGACCACCTCCTTATCTTCTCCGCGAAGTGTTCCCCAAAAACCGGTATACGGACTGCGTCCCAAGCCTACAAGCTCGTGCACCGTCATATTGCGAATATCACATTTCTCAGTGAGCACTACGCTAATGACGGTTGACAGTTCCTTGTCGGTATATGCATCGATCTCCTTGCCCACAATCTCTATCTTACCCCCCAATTTAGGTTGAAATGCCGAAAGTGTACGCAACAGGGTGGACTTCCCCACTCCATTAGCTCCCAACAGGCAAGTCAGTTCGCCACAGTTAATGCCGGCATTGATACGATCGGCCACAACTTTAACATCGGTCTTACCCAGGTAGCCTATCGAAAGATTCTCTATATGAATGGTTTTTTGCTTCATGATTCTTTATTCACTTAATTCACTTTTACGCTTACGGAACAACACTGATGCCACGACCGGCGCGCCTACCAGAGCAGTCACGGAGTTGACCGGAAGAGCTCCCTCAAAGCCCGGCATGCGGGCAACCAGATTGCATACCAAAGCCAACGAAGCACCTGCCAGCAAAGTGGCCGGCATCAGGATGCGGTGATCCGAGGTATGAAAGATGGCACGGCAAAGATGGGGAACCGCCAAGCCAATGAACATAATCGGTCCGCAATAAGCGGTCACGATGGCCACAAGCACTCCCGAACATGAAATGACCAACAGGCGGGCACGCTTGATGTTCAATCCCAAGTTACGTGCATACCCATCGCCAAGCAGCATCAGATTCATGGTTTTAATCAACAGGAAAGAGAGCGGAATCAGCACAACCATGATACAGACGAACAAGGTCATCTGATCACCGGAGACGCGGGCAAAGCTACCCAACCCCCAAATGACGTAAGCGCGGATGTCTTCTTCCACACTAAAATATTTGAGTACACCGATAACGGCACTCGCCACATAGCCAATCATCACACCGATAATCAACAAAGTTACATTTCCTTTCACTTTTTGGGATACATACACAATAAGCGCCATCACCGACAGGGCACCGATAACGGCCGCCAACGAAAGAGCCACCTCGCCCATATATCCCAATTTGCTAAGTGCCACGCCTCCAAATGCTCCGGACAACAATACCACGAAAGCCACTCCCAGGCTGGCACCGGAACTGATACCAAGTACAGAAGGTCCTGCCAGCGGATTGCGAAATACGGGCTGCATCTGCAAGCCACTGATAGAAAGTCCGGCACCCGCCACCAAAGCGGTCAAAGCCTGCGGTACCCGTGACTTCCAGATGATATTTTGCCAGATAACGGATTCATCCGTTCCGCCCCAAAGTATGTTCCATACCGAACCGATAGGAATGGAAACCGAGCCCAGAAGCAGATTCAGCAGAAAAAAGACAAAAATAGATGCGGCTATAAGCAGCATAAGAGGTATTGTCGGTCGTTTCATCGGACAGATTAATTGAGTCGTTCGTAATAGACAGGCGTATAATCGGGCAACAAGTCCGGATGAAAAGCCTTAATCAAATCTTCCAGTACCACTTCCGGCTGGGTAGGCATACTTTCATAAAACGGCTTTTCACGCATGTTGCAATATATCACCCCTTTCTCACGGAAAGCACGAAAATCGGCATATCTCGGATCTTCACTCTTCAATACATCATAAGAGAAAGTCCCGTCGAAACTATTGACAATACGCCAATAGTCGGCACTTTCCGCCTGGCTGTACACTGTTTCGAAGTCGAGCGTGACACCTCCCGACCGGGGATCGTCTTTCAGAAAATAATCGGCACCTGCATCACGAAAGAGCTGTGCCAGAAAACTTTTACCGCCCACGGCATACCAGTTGCCCCCGCGGATCTCTCCACTGAACACCACCGGACGCTTCTTTACATGGGCAACCCTTTCTTTCAATTCATTATAATGCTTTTCTATGGCTGCAAATTTCCGGTTGGCAGTCTCTTCCTCTCCGATGAAAAGTCCGATAAACTTAATCCATTCGGCCTGTCCCAACGGAGTCATCTCTTTGTATCCCAAATGCGGCACCAGCGGAATGCCCACTTCACGCATGGCATCGTATCCGCCGCGCTTGAAAGGAGAAATGAAGATGACATCGGGATTCACACTCATGATCACTTCATTATCAAAGTTCCCCTCGATACCTATCTTAGCCGTTTTACCCTGCTTCAAGCGTTCGTTCATTTCTTTGTTGAAGAGATGACGGGTGCTCGTGATACCCACTACATGATTTAAAGCATCCAGTTTAATAAAGTTGGATAACTGCAAGGAAGTCATACAGATAACACTCTTCACGGGAGTCTCTATCACTGTATAGCCGGCAGGAATATTTTCAGGTTTCGTCCCTCCGGGCACAAGAGCGTAATGAAAAGATTCACCTCCTTCTTTCTGCGGATCGCTGATATCGACCAAGCGGCATGTAGGAGTATAGGTCACTTTAAAACCTTTGGCATAAACTGGTGTGATACGGACAGAAGATGTATCGGACACCTCACCGGTTACTATCGTTACATTCTGGTTGTTCTTCGGACGACAACCGGCTAAAGAGATACAGGCCAGCAGTGCGCATCCGATCAGGAATTGTTTCATCGTTATTTGTCTTTTAATTCAGATTACAGCGGTCAAAGATACTTAATAATTCTTGTTTCATAGGGATATTTTCCTCACTTTTGCAGAACATTAAGATGATAAACCGATAACAAATGATAACTACACATCCCATACGTTTCGTATCTTTAGGCCCCGGAGAACCGGATCTGATTACATTGAAAGGACTCAAAGCACTGCAAGGAGCCGATTGCATCTTCTGTCCGGCCACCATGACTCAAGACGGCAAGTCCTCTTCACGGGCACTCTCCATCCTGAACACTCTCGGATTCTCGGACACCGTACAGTGTTTCCGGCTTCCTATGGACAAGGACAGGACACTGGCGTTAAGATCTTATGAAGCTGTATATGAAAGCAGCAAAATACTCCGTGCAGAGGGACAAAACGTCGTAATTGTGGCCGAAGGAGATGCGGGTCTTTACTCTTCCATCCACTACATCTACGACAAGCTGCAACAAGACGACATCCCCGTTGAACAGATTGCCGGTATTCCCGCTTTTATTGCTTCCGGAGCGATGGCGGGCCTGCATATTGTCAGTCAGGAAGAGCGGCTGATCGTGATACCGGGTCACGTCACCGCCAAAGAACTGGACGACTACCTGAAACATCAGACGGTAGTGGTCATAATGAAGCTATCGCAATGTATAGACGAGGTACACCAATGTATAATTAACCATCCGGAATACCAATACCACTACTTTGAAAATGTAGGGACCGAGAAGGAATACTACTCTTGCTCCACCGAAGAACTTCGGGAAAAAAGATACCCTTATTTCTCGGTAATGATTATCAGATTCGGATAAGGTTACACCTCGTTAAAGTCCCCGACCAATCACGTACCAGCTATACATCCCGGCACATACGAGTTGTACAACTCGTACATCACCAGTTGCACAACTCGTCGTGTACCAGTTGTACAACTCGTCTACGATTACATCGGATGATCGCATATTCAAGATAGAATGATTACATTTATATCCCCTAATACTCAATGATCATGAAAACTACCAGACTCCAACTTTCCCTTTTAGCCCTTTTTCTGGGGTGCGCTTCTCTACAGGCACAATACAAATGGGCAGATCCACTCAAACAAGACTTTCATACAGTACGCGGACAAGCATGGCAGGACGAACTGAAAGATTCTTATGCCCGCCTTCCGCAAAGGGCAGAAGATAAAGTACGCAAG
>OGIX01000159.1_pt1 | contig 63612 bp, 58 predicted proteins | sample 1571901 | NCBI WGS metagenome assembly OGIX01 (sample SAMEA2582102, study PRJEB24529) | metagenome | biome: Human gut stool | place: China | collected 2011
GCAATAAGCAATAAATAAAAAGGGGGCTATTTAATTCCTTTTATTTATCCTTGCAATAATATTATATTAAAACAAATTCATAAATGCAAGAAGTTTAAATTAAAATCTTGACAAATTCCGAGCATTATGAATATTATAGAAGTAATCGTGTTTTTCATTCGTTAAAAACTTTTTAAAATTGCAATTTCTTCTTCAGTCAGCTCTCTATATTCGCCTTCCTCTAGTTCTTCATCTAACTTTAATGTTCCGAATTCTATTCTTTTAAGATAAACAACTTTCTTTCCAACAGCTTCAAACATTCTCTTAACTTGGTGGAATTTTCCTTCCTGTATAGTTACAAGTACATCTGAACCTTCTTCCGAAGCGCTTTGTATTTCAAGTTTTGCTTCCTTACAAACATATCCATCATCAAGTGTTATTCCTTTTTCGAAAGCCTTTATATCTGACTCTGTAACTTCCTTATCAATTTTAGCAAAGTAAACTTTGTCTACTTTCCACTTAGGAGCTATTAATCTATGATTTAATTCACCATCATTAGTTAATAATAATAAACCAACTGTATCCTTGTCTAATCTTCCTACAGGGAATGGTTCAAATACTTGATGCTCTACTTCTAATAAATCTATAACAGTCTCATCTCTATTATCATATGTAGCCGAAATAACCCCATCTGGTTTATTCATCATTAAATATATAAACTCTCTATAGTATATCTCTTCTCCATTTATAACTATCTTATCTTTCTCTGGGTCAACTTGCATACCACTATCCTTAGCAACTACTCCATTTACCTCTACTATTCCGTTTCTAACTATTTTCTTTAGTTCTTTTCTAGTTCCGTAGCCCAAATTAGCTAATATCTTATCTAGTCTTTCCATCTAAAGACCTCCTAATGTTTTATCATGTTTAACATATATTTTATTATTATAGTAGTTAAATTGCAATAAAAAAACCTATCAACAAATGTTGATAGGTTTTTATAATCAACTATACTATATTAAATTATACTATATTAAATGTAATACTCTCATAATCTTCATAGTTTACCTTCTTATAAAAACTCTTACTTAATACTAAGAGTCTATATTGCCCTTCTGAAAATGGTAAAAACGTGTAGTAATTTTTTCTACTATATTCTTGAACTAAAACCCAATTCTTTTCCTTCATCATATAGAATTCATAGCATACATCTTTTCCACCTTTACTGCTAACCTCAAAAGTTACTTCTTCTCCAACTTTAATTTCTTTTTTATTAGCTACAACCTTAGTAGAATTTACAGGTATTACATCTTTAACATAAATTATTATTTCCCTCTTAGAATCATATTCCTCAGTAGACTTAATATTTTTAGCATAGATATTAAAAGCATACTTTCCTGGACATTTTGGTTTCACTCTAATAGCCTTATTTGCAACATACCCCGTATCTTCAACTTCATGTCCATTAATTTTAGTTACAAACTTCACTACAGTATCCGTTGTGTTTTGCATTATAGCTTCCATCTCTATAGTATCATTTACTAGATATATTTCCTTATTGTTAGTTAAAACATAATCTATATTGGCAGGAATAAAATCATTACATTTAATATATATAGATGTTGATGAATCAAAATCCTTAATTGAATATAAATCCTTTACTCTAACTTCAACTTCATACTCGCCCTTTTCTTTTGGCACAAAATTAATCCAATTATTTTTTACATAATCCATCTCTTCTTTTTGAATTCCATCTTTATATACTATAAACTTATAAAGAACCTTACATCCACCTTCACACTTAACATTTATATTAAATGGTTGATTTATAAGCGCAGCTCTTCCTTTATCGCATTTTACTTCAACTATACGTACAGGCTTATCTCCTTTTTTATCAATTTGATATACTATAGAACTTATACTCTCATAATCGCCTTTAAAAGAAATATCCTTAACTTTTAAAGTAATATTATACTTTCCTTCTTCTGATGGTTCCCATAAATATTTATTGCTTCTTATATATCCACTATCCTCAGAAACAGGTCCTTCAATAATGTATCTATATATAAGTTCTCTTCCACCTTCAACTACTGACTCTAAATTTATTCTTGTTCCAGTAACTTGTGGTGACTCAATATCAGTCTTAAAACTTCTTATTTTAATTTTTTCATAAGGAATTATATCATAAACTATAAGAGCTCTATCATCATATTCCTTATTTGAAAAAATATCTCTTACATAGCATAATAATTTATATTCGCCTTCAATCTCTTCTTTAAATGATACTATTGATTTAGAAGAGAAATCTTGAACACAAGTATATTTTCCTTCTTTATTTATCTTTACAAACTTATAAAGCAATGGCCTATTCTCTTCATGATTGGTTTCAACCTTAAATATAAGTTCTTCATTTACTACCATCTTATGAGATAATACCTTAAAATCAGTTATTTCTATAACCTCTAACCCTCTAATATCTATTTTTAATCTTATATAATCATCTACATTGTTAGTTGAGTCAACCTTCTTACACTCAACTAAGATCTCCTTGCTACCAGGCTCTGTAGCAGTAAATATATACTTATTATCTGTTGAATAATCATTCAAAAGCTCCCAATCATCTTTACTTTTCACCCAAAATCTATATAAAAGTAACTCTTCCCTTCCTTCAACGTTTATTAGAACCTTATCTCCAACCGTTACTTTATTTTTATCTATATTAACATTGTTTATTAGTTTATTATCCTCAACAATGTCAAACTCTAATCTAGTACTATAATCATATGGTTTTGTTGATCCTTTTACCTTTCCTTGAACAAGAATCATATACTTCCCTGGATTCTTAGGAGTCCATCTACATATCTTTTTTTCTGAAAAGTCTTGTATAGGAGTCCATACTTTATTGTATCCTTCAATAAATTTGTATTCTATTTCGTCTTTTATATTTAAATTTGCCTCGATATTCACATCATTATTTACATAAATAGGTCCTTTATTATCAAAATCTAATATTATCTCCTTCATCAATATCTCACCCCACCAAATTTCCTCATTACACTTTACACCATTTAACATATTTTTCTAATTTAATTATACTCTTTATTACTTGCAATAAAAATTGAAATTTGTCTATTAGAGATAAAAAAAAGGAATAACCTTTAGATATATTTCTACAGGTTATTCCTTAAAATTACTTTTTATTAAAAATAATAAGTTTTTCTTCAATCTTTCATCATCTTCTGATGTTCTTTTTCTAGCGTTATGTGTTCTTCCCCCAGCTTTTCTAATCTTTTGGGATATATGTCTCTGTTCTAGCATACCACCTATATTATCATTTGTATAGATAGTTCCTCTTGGATTTATAACATGAGCTCTTTTCCCAAGGCATATAGCAGCTACCCCATAATCTTGAGATACTACAATGTCATTTTCCTTACATTCATTAGATACCTTCATGTCTACGCTTTGAAATCCACTATCAACAATCTTAACATCACCATAGTCCAAAACTATATAATGATGTATATCACAATATACAATAAGATCTAAGTTATTATCTTTTGCACACCTTTCAATTATAGAAATTCCAGGACATGCATCTCCATCAACAATTATTCTCATAATATGCTCCTATCTTTGATTTAGTACTAATAAAATACCGAAATCAAATCCAAATGCTTAGTGACAAGCTAATGAATAAAGTCGGCTTTAGCCGACTTTATAAAAAAAGTATACTTTTAGAAACTGTCTAAGCAGTTTCATCCATAACTTTTAACTATTCACTTTTAACTCTTAACTACTTAAGTCTTGCTTCTAATTCAGCCTTTAACTCTTCGTATCCTGGCTTACCAAGTAAAGCAAACATGTTCTTCTTGTATGCTTCAACTCCTGGTTGATCGAATGGGTTAACTCCTAGTAAGTATCCGCTTATAGCACATGCTTTTTCAAAGAAGTAAACCATTTGTCCAAAGTAGTATGGACTAAGCTCTGGAATGTTTAATATCATATTTGGAACTCCGCCATCGCAATGAGCTAATAATGTTCCGTTGAAAGCTTGTTTGTTAACGAAGTCAACAGTTTTTCCAGCTAAGAAGTTTAATCCATCAACATTTCCTTCTGCTTCTTCTATAACAACTTCTTTAGTAGCCTTTCCTACGTTAAGAACTGTTTCAAACATTATTCTTGAACCATCTTGGATAAATTGTCCCATTGAATGTAAATCTGTTGAGAAATCTACTGCAGCTGGGAATATACCTTTTTGGTCTTTACCTTCTGATTCTCCATATAATTGCTTCCACCATTCATTGAAATAATGTAAGCAAGGCTCATAGTTAACCATAACTTCAACCTTTTTACCTTTATTATATAAAGCATTTCTCATTGCAGCATATTGATAACATTCATTTTCTTTTAATGATGGGTTTGAGTATACTTCTCTAGCATCAGCAGCCCCTTGCATCATTTCATCTATGTTAATTCCAGCAACTGCTATTGGTAATAAACCAACTGCTGTTAAAACTGAGAATCTTCCACCTACGTCATCTGGAACAACGAAAGTTTCGTAACCCATAGTATCTGCTAATCCTTTTAAAGCTCCTTTAGCTTTATCAGTTGTAGCAAATATTCTTTCCTTAGCTCCATCAACTCCATATTTCTTTTCCATGAAGTCTTTGAACATTCTGAAAGCTATTGCAGGTTCTGTAGTAGTACCTGATTTAGATATAACATTAACTGAAACATCTAATCCTTCTATAGCTTCAAATAAATCAGTTATATATGTTGAACTTATGTTATTTCCAACGAAGAATACCTTTGGAGTCTTTCTCTTATCGCTTGGTAACATATTATAGAAGTTGTTAGTTAACATTTCTATAGCAGCTCTAGCTCCTAAGTAAGATCCACCGATACCAATAACTATTAAAACATCTGAATTTGACTTTATTTTCTCAGCAGCAACTTTAATTCTTGCAAATTCCTCTTTATCATAATTTACAGGTAGGTCTAACCAACCTAAGAAGTCGTTACCTGCTCCTGTCTTTTCATGAACTGTATCATGAGCATATTTAACCATACCTTCCATCATATCTAATTCTGAAAGATTAGCATATGGTTGAACTTTTGATAAATCTAAGCTTAAACCTTTATTCATTTTCTTACCTCCAAATTTTCTGGAATAATTACCATGTTAATTATATCATAAATTATTAAAACCTAATATTTTTTTCTAATATTTTGTTACCTAATAAAGTAAACTAACCCTATGCAAATTATATATACTTTTATATTCAATAAATATATTATGTGTAAAAATAATTGAGTTATCAACATAATAAAAAAGCTGTTTACAAAAACAGCTTTTTTATAAATTCATATTATAGCCCTAAATTAGTTTTTACAGCTTGTATAGCTTCCTCATCCAACTTACTTGCTTTACCAATTTCTCCATCAAGGTTCTTCCATACATAATTATGTACATCTACACCATTGCTAAAATCTCCCTCTTTCCACTTGCTTATCTCCTTATATAAATACAAATCAACATCTTTTACCATACCCAAAGCTTCATCTATAGTTTCCATAGTGATTTGCTTTGTCCCATTTATTTTACCATCAACAGCTAATATTATAGTATTTGCCATATGATGAACATACTCATTTATCTCTACCATTCTTTGCTCATCAACATTAATTGTAGTATCTTCCACTTCTGAAGACTCTTCTTCAGGCTTCTCTTCACCGCTTCCTACAACTTGATTAACTTCGCCTTCCGGTTTGTTATATGAAGGTGCTTGAGTTAAATCATAAAGCTTCATTCCACTCCAAGCCATTCCACCTAAAATAACAATTATAGCTACTACCATTCCAACTGCCTTAAGTACATTTGAACCTTTATGTTCTGCTTTTTCAACAACTTTCCAATCATCATTATTACTAGCACTCTCAACATCATTAATATTATTTTGTGGTACCTCTTGTGCTAAATCTAATTCTTCACTCTCATTTACATCAATTATTTTATCGTCTTTATCCATTCTCTCACCTCATACCTCAAATTTCCCACATTTATACTATAAAACACAAGACATATCATGTCAATTATTACCATATATCCTTTTCCAACAAAATACTACATTTCAAGATAAAAAAAGCCATTGAAATAATTTCAATGGCTTTTCTTTAGCAAAATATTTTTTATTCAAACTCAATAGTTGCTGGTGGCTTTCCTGTACAATCGTACATTACTCTGTTAACACCTTTAACTTCATTTACTATTCTTGTTGTTACTTTTCCAAGTACTTCCCATGGAAGATCTGCTGACTCTGCAGTCATGAAATCACTAGTTGTTACAGCTCTTAAAGCTATAGCATAGTCATAAGTTCTCTCATCCCCCATAACTCCAACTGATCTCATGTTAGTTAATGCTGCAAAGTATTGACCAATCTCTTTATCAATTCCAGCTTTAACTATTTCTTCTCTATAAATGTAATCAGCTTCTTGAACTATTTTAACTTTTTCAGCTGTTACTTCCCCTATTATTCTTATTCCAAGTCCTGGTCCTGGGAATGGTTGTCTGAACACTAAATGTTCTGGAATGTTAAGTTCTAATCCAGCTTTTCTAACCTCATCCTTGAATAATAATCTTAATGGTTCGATTATCTCTTTGAAATCAACGTGGTCAGGAAGTCCTCCAACATTATGGTGAGACTTAATAACTGCTGATTCTCCAAGTCCACTTTCAATTATATCTGGGTAGATTGTACCTTGAACAAGGAAATCAACTGTGCCAATCTTCTTAGCTTCTTCTTCAAATACTCTTATAAATTCTTCACCGATGATTTTTCTCTTAGCTTCTGGCTCTTCTACTCCAGCTAAAGCTTCATAGAATCTCTCTTGAGCATTTACTCTTATGAAGTTTAGGTCATATTGACCTTCTGGTCCAAATATAGCTTCTACTTCATCGCCTTCATTCTTTCTAAGTAGACCGTGGTCAACAAATACACAAGTTAATTGCTTACCAACAGCTTTTGATAAAAGTACTGCAGCAACAGATGAGTCAACTCCACCTGATAATGCACATAATACTTTACCATTTCCAACTTTTTCTCTAACTTCTTGGATTGTCTTTTCAACGAAAGAATCCATTGTCCAATCTCCGATACAGTTACAGATATTCTTAACGAAGTTAGATAACATCTTAGTACCTTCTTGAGTGTGCATAACTTCTGGATGGAATTGAACAGCATAGAGGTTCTTTTCTTCACATTCCATAGCTGCTACTGGACATACTGGAGTGTGACCTATTATTTTAAAGTTTTCTGGAGCTCTTTCTATATAGTCTGTATGACTCATCCAACAGATAGTTGAAGATTGTACTCCATCAAATAATTTAGATGAATTATCTACTGAAACTTCTGTCTTCCCATATTCACTTACAGGAGCAGTTGCAACACTTCCTCCTAAAACATGAGACATAAGTTGTGATCCATAGCAAATACCAAGTACAGGTATCCCTAATTCAAATATAGCCTTATCACAAAGTGGTGAATCCTCGCCATAAACACTATTAGGTCCACCAGTGAATATTATTCCCTTCGGATTCATTTCTCTTATTTTTTCAACACTTAAATTATATGGATGAACTTCACAATATACGTTACATTCTCTTACTCTTCTTGCTATTAATTGATTGTATTGACCTCCAAAGTCAAGTACTAATACTAATTCTGTATTCATTAAGAATCCCCCTAATGTATTTTTCTTTATTATCTCGTAAAATTATACATTTTTCAACAAAAATATGAATATTATTTTAAAATCAATAAATATAATTCGTATTTTCAAAATAAAAGGGAGTAAAAATATAAAAACCTTATTTATAAGTCTATATATCTTTCCTCCCCAATTCCAAATCTATTAATTTTAAATATAAATTATCTCTAAAACTCTATTTTAAGTATTAATTATAAACTTTTAGCTTGTGACTTATCACTTATCACTTGTCACTAAAATTCTACTCGCTTACGCTGTAGTTTGGTGCTTCTTTAGTTATCTTTACATCATGTGGATGACTTTCTCTTATTCCTGATGCAGTTTGGATAACAAATGTTGCATTTTCATATAAATCAACTAATGTAGGTGCTCCAAGGTAACCCATCCCTGATCTTATTCCACCTATTAATTGATATAAAGTATCTGCTACATACCCTTTGTAAGCAACTCTTCCTTCAATTCCTTCTGGAACGAACTTCTTAGTTCCATTTTGGAAGTATCTATCAGATGAACCTTTCTCCATAGCCCCTAGAGAACCCATTCCTCTGTAAACTTTGTATTGTCTTCCTTGATATATTTCACTTTCACCTGGAGATTCTTCACAACCTGCAAGCATTGAACCCATCATACAAACAGATGCTCCAGCTGCTAAAGCCTTAACTATATCTCCTGAATACTTTAATCCACCATCAGCTATTACTGGCACGCCATGTTTAACAGCTTCTTCAACACAATCCATAACTGCAGTTAATTGAGGAACACCAACACCTGCAACTACTCTTGTAGTACAGATGGAACCAGGTCCTATACCAACCTTAACACAATCAGCACCAGCTTCAATTAAATCTCTTGTAGCTTCTGCTGTAGCTATGTTACCAGCTATTATTTGAAGTTCAGGATATTTAGCCTTTATTCTCTTAACACCTTCAATAACACCTTTTGAATGCCCATGAGCTGTATCTAAAGTAATAACGTCAACTTGAGCTTTAACTAAAGCATCAACTCTATCCATCATATCAGCAGTAATTCCAACAGATGCTCCACAAAGAAGTCTACCTCTTGAATCCTTAGCTGCATTTGGGAATGCTCTAACCTTTTCTATATCCTTTATTGTTATAAGCCCCTTTAAGTTATTTTCAGAATCAACTAAAGGTAACTTTTCAATTTTATGAGTCTTTAATATTTCTAAAGCTTGATCTAAAGTTGTTCCTTCACAAGCAGTAATTAATGGACTCTTAGTCATAACTTCAGAAACTAATCTATCATAATTTGTTTCAAATACTATATCTCTGTTAGTTATTATTCCAACTAATTGAGTTCCTCTTGTAACAGGAACACCTGATATTCTATATCTAGCCATTAACTCTAAAGCTTCTCTTACTGTATGATCTTCATTTAAGAAGATAGGATCAGTTATTACACCATTTTCTTGTCTCTTAACTCTATCAACTTCTCTTGCTTGATCTTCAATAGTCATGTTCTTATGGATAATTCCGATTCCACCTTCTCTAGCCATAGCAATTGCCATCTTAGATTCAGTAACTGTATCCATACTAGCACTCATTAAAGGCATATTAAGAGTAATAGTCTTAGTTAACTTAGTTTTTAAACTAACCTGATTAGGTAAAACTTCTGATTTATTTGGTACTAATAATACATCATCGAATGTATAAGCTGTTTTTAGTATTCTTGCCATAATCCTTCATCCCCTTAAACATTTTATTATAAAAAAACAGACATACTATCTCCATTAAGTGAAGATAATATGCCTGTGCTAAAAAATCCTTGCAAAGCAAGCTATATCAAACTTCACTTATAGTCGGAATTTTACGGTTTCCGGTAGATACTCCCCTCCATATTAGGGGGATATATAAGCAGTCTTTATTGTTCGTATTTTATTATTGTTACTATTATAATTTATAGCATATAGGTTGTCAACATTTGTTTTATTCTGAAAGTGTTATAAGTTATAGTATGTATTAATACCATAGTTTATTATGTCACTATATTTTTTCATTTCGTAAGTAAATATTATTCTACTGCATATTTTTTCAAAACTTCTTTAAACTTTTCCTGTTCGCTTAAAGATATTCTATGTTCTGTAGAATCATTCGGTTTATAATATAGTGCTAATGAACCTGATTCAATACTTATACCTTCTCTGGAAGTTAAGCTAGAATAACTAGCATTGAATGTAGGAGTTCCTGACACATTTTTCATTATTATTTTCCCAGTAGCATATATGATAGTTTTGTACGGTGCATCATTTAACTTATCTAGAATTAAATCACCGTTAATTAATACAATCTTATATGTTCCTAAATCTATGGCACTACCTATTACACGTCCACTATTGTCTTCTATATCTATAGCCTTACCTATTACTTTATTATTATCTTTATCCTTAATTTCTTGTCCACTTGCAGATTTATTGGTCAACTCCCTTATTCCTCCATCTTTAGATGAATAATATTGACCATAATTAAATTTCAAATTTGGCCCTAATATCATTTTATTACCAATTACATACTTATTATTTAATCCATTAACATTCTCTTTAAAAGGTTGAATATATACTTCTGCCGTACTTGAATTAAAGCTCCCTGAGATAATATTAAAGTATTCTTCCTTCTCTTCAAACTGTAACAAGGCCAAAGAATTATTAAGTAGAATATCAGTAAATTTATCTATATCAACTTTAGCTTCTTCTTCTTTAAGATTCAATTTAATAGTCTGTTTCTCTTGTTTCGTTGCATTTTTACCAACCTCATTTGCTATAGCAATAATATCAACTTCATATTGATCTGATACTTTGCTTATCAACATATCTAATGAAATAATTATATTTTTATTGTTTTTATAATCATCTATTATATTAATTATTTGAGAAGAGTTCATATAACTTTTATTCTCTACATATCTATTTATCTCATCAATACCTTTTAGTTCCTTACTATATTGTACTTTATGAAAAAAGTCTTCTCTTAATATATTAACTCCAGTTTTAGCAGCCAACTCTAAATCAATATTCTCACTATAATTAGCATTAAATTTAGTAGAGTTAACAACTGCTGCTGAAACTGCAGTTCCTAAAATTAATAATGCAGACATCATTATTAGTACAATTGCTAATGCTGACCCTCTTTTTTTCATCATCAATCTCCTATTTACATTCATTTACTTTCCTAATGTAAACCCTACATTATTCATTATCTTTACCATTTCTTTTCCAACAGTACTATCGCTTCCATCATCTAAAGACTTGGCATAAGAATTTAAAATATGTTGCGAATCAATTGGGTTAGCTGATAATAGTACTTGTTTATTATCTATACTTTTCATTGTATTACAGTAAATAATTGAATTATTTACTTCTAATCTTCTTGCGACGCTTCCTATACCATTATCTATATTTATTATTAAATCTCCGCCTGATATTATTATAGAATTATCTATGCTAATTTCGTGATTATCATCTTTATTTCCATTAAAGTTTATATAATGTATTCTTGTATTACCTCTAACCAAATATAAATCATAATCTCCAATCTTATGTTTTATAATTTGAGGGGTCGCTGTGATTTTCGGAATTTTACCATTCTCTGCTACAGTAAATTCTAAAGTATCCATTATTGGAGCTTTATCGTCAAATATAATTTTCTTTAACTTTTTATCTTTTTCTATATTACTTTCCCCATCAACATTACCTTCTAATTTTCCACCAATGCCGATACTTAAACTATTATCGACCTTATTATGTTGGTCACTACCACTAAATTCAATATCTCCTACAATATTAATATTATTAGTCATGCTAGCTATAAGCTCATCTTCTTCTGGTTTACTATTACCCTCATTAGCAATTTCCAAGCATATATTCTCATTATTTTTAATGTCGATACTACCAGAATAATTATCTGCTCTTGCTGTATTTCCTTTAGTAATTCCAGGCATAGATATATTAATTATTTTATTTCTTTCAGAAACATTTACTACAAAGTGTTCTTCTGGCTTCTTAGTAATTCTACTGACTAATACTTTGCTTTTATTATTAGTTGAGTCTAATTCAATCAAACTATTTGTTCCGTCATCATTTTTAACTTCTATATACTTCATTCCATTCGTAATACTTATTAGTTCTTTTGATTTATTATCAGCTAATTCTAAGTTAGTAACATTAACTTTATCACTTTCCGAATTACCAACACTTCTCTCAATACTTACTATTGCATTTCTAAATTCATCTTCTATTGCAGCAAGATTATTAGTTCTATTAAATATTTTATTACCTTGAACAAATACAGTGCTAATCATTAATAGCGCTATGCTAGAAATAGCCATAACAGCCATAAGCTCAATTAACGTAAATCCACCTTTTTTACCTTTCATAATATCACCTCTCAAAAATTACTGTCTATTTATAATAATCTCTTTTTCTATACTTTGTTGTTTCAATGTGTTAGTAAGAGTAGTACTAATTTTATATAACTTTTTTCCTCTAAGTTTTTCTATACTTATTTTAGCCTTGTATTTACCTACTAATGATATAGTTCCATTTATTAATTGATCTTGCATACCTTCTATTGTATCAAAGTTAATAATAGTAGTTTTAATCTCACCATCATTTATTGGCTTTAATTGATTAAATCTTTCATTATTAATATTTTCTGAATCGTTACTACTATCACTATCTGTTTCAAAAACAAGCATTATTGCCTTAATAATACTACTATTATCTAATAAAACATTCGATCTATCCTCTATTTTAACTGTATTTATCATAAGACCACTTATAGCAGCAAACAAAATAGAAAGGATGGCCATAGCAGCCATTACTTCTACTAGTGTCATCCCTTTCTTCTTGTCAGTATTTTTAGTTAAAGGAGTCTTCTCTTCCATAAGTTCCATCATTGAAATCATAGCTTTCCTTCTCCTCATAGTTTAAATTATAGAAATTCGCTGTAATACTAGCATTTAAATTTTTACCTTCAGCTTTACATAAAGATATATTTGAAACATCTGCAATTCTTGAATAGTTTTCTATCTTCTTTATAAAAGACATAATATCTTTATGTAAACCTGATACTGATATGCTTACAACTTGCTTCTTAACAGCATGTTCTTGTGCTACTTCTGAAGTTTGAATGTTTTCACCTTCAAGACCTCTATCAACTTCAGTTACAACGCCATTTTCATCTGTTTTAACTTCATCTTTTTTGATTATTTGCTCTTCTTCAACATCGCCTTCAGAAAAACCTAATGATAATAACTCCACATTAGTATCTTTTACAAAGTATCTTATATCATAAGCCACTTGTGCTACTTCAGGGGTTTTTGGTAGCTTTACTAATGCATTTTCATATAAAGCTTGTAATTCTTCAGCCTTTTCTTCTAATACTTTATTTTCTTGTGGTAATCTTTTTATCCTAGCTACCTCAGTATTAAGTTGATCTAATCTCATTAGACTATTACTATAGTTTTCTAACTGAGGTAATATAGCAAATCTTAATGCTAAAACAACAGAAACTATTATTATAGTAGATGCTAAAATCATTTTATCTTTTTTACTTTGTGCTTTTAACCATTCAACAACTCTATTTTGTTTCTTAGATTGTTCAAGGTTATTTAGCTCCTGTTCCATCTTTACTTACCCCCTCAATTGAAATCGAAAAACTATAACTTAAACTTGTATTACTATTCGTGGAACTACTTGTCCCATTTGAGTTTTTTTCATTGCTAGCTGACGCTCCTGATGAAGTTGTACTTCCTCCATCTGTTCCTTTTCCAACATCTGAACCTGACTTCTCTTCAATTATTTTCTTAGAATCTTCTTCTACCTTTACTTCTGATGCATCCCCACTATTATCTGAAAATGATGCACTTCTTCCACTAGCAACCACAACAGTATTTTCTATAGGCGTTATATTGCTAATTTTTGCATTAGCAAACTCATCACTCATTTGAAGATTCGCTAAAAATTCTGGTACTGAATAATAGGTTGTTGATTCTCCACTAATACTAATTGAACCTGAATCAGAGAGCGACATGCTATTAAAAGTTATTTCTTTTGGAACATAAGTATTTAACTTCGCCATTATTATTGAAGTTTTAGCAACATTATCCTCTACGCCTTCAATTCTATTTATAAAACTTTCTACCTTTGCATTATTTGCTTTTAAATCGGTATTCTTTTGAACTATTTCTGAGTACTTAGCAACTTCTGCCTCTAAACTAGTAATATCCTTACTTATTATTTTATTAATAACAAAGAAAGGTATAGATGCTACTAACATCACTGAAACTATTAATACTGTAGCTTTTACTAGTGTTTTATCTAAATCCTCCTTATTCTCTTCTTTATTAATAACTTTTGGATTTAAATTAAGTAAATATTTGCTGTTTCCTCTTAGTGATACTCCATAAGATGGTATGAAACTTGTAAAATTATCATTAAACTTTACTTTTAAATTCAAATCAGATGGTTGTCTTACAGCTACACATGGAATCTCAAAGTATTTTTCAAAATATCTTTCTATTCCCTCAATAGAGTTATTAACAGATACTATAACTAGATTGCTAATAGATCTATTGTTTCTATCTGAATTATAAAATCTAATAATATTATTAATATTGCTTAGTAAAGCTTCAAAACTTATTTTAGACTTTGGTGAATAATCTAAAACCTTATCTATACTTCTAACATCAATAGCTGTTGCTGCTACTTCTTCATAAGCTTCATCAAATATATTATTAATTCCATAAGGAAGATTTTTTTCAAACTTTAATGCTCTATCTTCAATTATGCTAAGCACAGAACTATCTGATCCTAAATAAATTATTCCTGTTGATTCTTCAGTAACTAAATAATTACTACCTTTTAAATTTCTAGCCAAACTATTTGATAAAGTATCAATTACATCTAATTCTTTATCTATCTTGTTGGATATCTCAACCAACTTATTAATCTTTTCTCTTCTTGCTGCAACAAGTACTATCTTGTATGCTTTCTTTTCTTTTGTATTTATCTTTTCAACTATTTCATAGTTCATATAATAACTATCAATCTCAGGTATAAATTGATTAAACTCAAAATGAACAGCTTCTCTTAAAGCATTATCCTTAAGGATAGGAACTTCAATATACCTTGTTATTATATCTGAGCCAGCCAAAACAAAAGATACTTCTTTGACATCCCTTGCATTAACTTCTAAATATCCATTTAACTTATCAGCTAATCTATCTATATCTATTACATTACCATCACTAAAAATTCCACTATCTAAATCTATTGACGTTGCATCAAATATTTTATTCTTATTTCCAATAAGAATATTTATAGACGAATCTGTAATTTGAATAGATAGCCTTTTATTACTAACCCCCACTCTTTTGTACCTCCTAATTTTATTGACTTAATATCACATTTAAAAATCATATAAATTTAACCTATATACCTTTTAAATATATACTACATTTACTCTTCGCTTTTCTTATATGGATTTTCCCCAGTCCACTCAACTATCTTTCTATCTTTAAGCCTAATTTTATTTAAAGCATCTTGATCTCTACTTATAGATAACAATGTATTAATCACAATATCTTCCTGAAGATATTCTAATCTTCCTTCATAATCAGAAAACACTCCATTATTAACCAAATCACCTAATTTAATATCGCCACTAAGCTCTATATTACTAGATATATAATACTTAACTACATCCCTTGATTGAGTTATTACATTAATCTTATTAGCTCTATCAATATATACACCCATTAATGGCGTAGTTATAGCTAATAATATAGCCACTATACCAATAACAGCCATTAATTCAATTAAAGTAAAAGCCCTTATAAACTTATTTTTTATCATAATCCCTCTTAAACCTTAATTATAAAATTCTAAATTTTCTGGCCCCATCTGCTCTTATCAAATGTGAAACACTTGATTGCTATTAGCGTCTAAAAAATTCAGGACCAAATGGTCCTGAAAATTATAATTTAATTTACAATTAACTATTTATATCGTTACTTCGTTGGTGCTGCTAGTAATGAATCAAATTCAGAATCCTTCATAACTATTCTATTTATTATATCACCAGTTTCATTATCATTGATTTCCTTAACTTGTGCTATAGTAGCATTTCCAATATGAGTTATCTTTGTAGTCTCTATTAACCCCTCTGTTACTAGCGGTACTAATATCCCTGTTGTAGTTGTCGCAACAGATATTTTTGTATTGGCTGTTGTATCTATAGGTGCTGCTGATACTGCATTATAACTTTCTATAGCATTCATTACAGTTCTACACTCAGTAATAACTGCAGTCTTCTTTGATCTAGTAATATAACCATTTACTGTTGGCACAAGTACTGCTGCTAATATTGCAACAATAGCAATAACGGCCATAAGTTCGATTAATGTGAATCCTTTTTTCTTTTTGTTTAGTTTCATTGTTTATTCCCCCTGAATATGTTTTATATTTTTATATAAAGACCTTTGTCTATATACCTTATTAAACTGTTCCCATTACCTGGAACATTGGCATTGCTAATGATATTACTACGAATCCTACTATAAATGCTAAAAATACTATCATTATTGGCTCTATTAAAGCTGTTAGTTTTTTAATAGCAAACTCTGCTTCTATTTCGTAGTATTCTGAAGTTTTCTTTAGTATATCGTCTATACTTCCTGTTTCTTCTCCTACCTTCATCATTTGAGTCATCATTTTAGGAAATATCTTTCTTGTTTCTAAAGAATCTCCTATTCCTGCACCTTTCTGAATTAGTAAATTACATTCTTCAACCATCTTTTTAATATAACGGTTATCAACAGCATTACCTGCTATCTCCAATCCATTCATAACACTCATTCCACCTTGTACTAAAAGCGCAAATGTTCTTGCAAATCTCGCTGTAAATATTTGCTGTGTTATTGGTGATAACTTTTTATTAGTTACTAAAAATCTATCTATTTCATATTGAATCTTTGGATTTGTATCTATTAAAGTTAATTTAAAAATATATAAACCAATTGATACTACTATTAATAATAAGAAATTATTTTTAACAAAATCACTTATTGCTATCAATACTTGAGTAGGTAATGGTAGTTCTTGTCCTGCTGATAAAATTGAATCAACAAAGGTTGGAACTACAAATGTTACAAGACCTATAACTATACATATTGAAAATGCCAATAAGAATTTAGGATAAGTTAATGCAGCATCAATAGTCTTCTTTTGTCTATGTTGCTTATCATAATACTCAGCCATTTCCCCCATGATATGATCAATATTACCTGTAGCTTCTCCTACTTCAACCATAGCTGTTAACATATATGGAATTTCCTTATGTTGTCCTAACACTTCTGATAGCGCTGATCCCTTTTGAATTTCTTCATAAACATTATTTAAAATCTTTTTCAGTTTTTTATGTTCTATCTGATCTTTTACCATTGAAATAGCTCTAAGCATGGGTATTCCAGCAGCTAGTCCAAAATGTAACTGTCTGCAAAATATCGCTATGTCTTGATAAGGTATATTCTTTTTTAAGTTAAATTCTATGTTCATGCTTGCGGTTTCTTCTTTTATAGAATTAATAAATATACCTTTTCCCCTAAGAGATTCTCTAGCTTCATTTATATTAAAATACTCAGCCTTCCCTTTTGCTACAGAGCCATTTAGTGTTTTTCCTTCATAAACGTATATAGGCATACACTGTTACTCCTTTTAATCACCTAATAAAGTTACCCTTAATAATTCTTCAACAGTAGAGTTACCATTTAAAACTACATTTATAGCAGACATATTTAATGTTTTCATGCCATTTTTTAATGCTGCATTTGTAATCTGCTCTATTGATGCATCATCATTAATAAGTTCCCTTATCTGTTTATTTATTTCTAATATTTCATATATACCAACTCTTCCTTTATATCCATTATTAGAACATCTAACACATCCATTTTTCCTATATAAAGTTAAAGAACTATCCTTTGGTACATTTAAAACTTCTTTTTCATAATCATTAGCTTCATAAGCCTCTTTACAATGAGGGCAAAGCTTTCTCATAAGTCTTTGTGCAACTATTCCAACTAAAGACGATGAAAGTAAATAAGATGCTATTCCCATATCCTTTAATCTAACTACAGATGATACCGCATCATTAGTATGTATAGTACTTAAAACTAAGTGTCCTGTTATAGCTGCTCTTACTGCTATTTCAGCAGTTTCGGCATCTCTTATTTCCCCAAGCATTACTATATCTGGGTCTTGTCTTAATATAGATCTTAATCCTGAAGCAAATGTTAATCCTGCTTTAGTGTTAACATTAACTTGATTTATTCCATCTATCGAAAATTCAACTGGATCTTCAACTGTGATAATATTTGTATCTTCTCTATTTAAATCTTTTAATAAGGAATACAGAGTCGTCGACTTACCTGAACCTGTAGGTCCTGTAACAAGCATTATTCCATGAGGCTTTGAAGATATTCTTTTAAGTTTTTCAAGATCCTCTCTAGTAAATCCTAACGTTTCCTTATCAACATTTAATGCACTTTTATCAAGTATTCTTATAACGACCTTCTCTCCATTTACGGTAGGAAGAATAGAAACTCTCATATCAACATTCTGATTATCTACTCTAGTAAATATTCTTCCATCTTGAGGTATTCTTCTCTCTGCTATATCCATATTGCCCATAATTTTTATTCTGGTAATCAATCCAGCTAAAGGCTCCTTTGGAGAATCGAATTGCTTTCTAAGTTCTCCATCAATTCTATATCTAACTGCAACCCTATGTTCAAAAGGTTCTATATGAATATCACTTGCCTTACTTCTAACTGCATTTTCTATAATAGAATCTACAAGTTTTACCGCTGGGGCATTTTTAAGTTCAGTCTCTAGTTCTTCTTGTTCTTCTGTATTTTCGTTTTTTTCTTGAAGTCTATATTCCTCTGCTGTCTTTTGCATATAATCTTCTGAATAATATTTAGAAATAGCTGTCTTAATTTCTTCTTTAGAACTTAAGGCTAATTTTACTGAATATCCTGATGCAATACGCACATCTTCTTCTGCTAATATATTTAATGGATCATTAGTTAAAACCAATAATTCTCCTTCAATAAATTGAATAGGCAATACATTATATTTTCTAGATAAAGCTTCTGGAATAACTTTTACTGCATCTTTATCAACAGTAATTGAGTCTAAAAAAACTCTTCTAATTCCAAGCTGTCCTTCTAATGCATTTAGTAAATCTTCTTCAGTAACAAACTCTTTTTCTACAAGAATCTCTCCAAGCTTTTTGCCTAACTTCTTTTGTTCTTTTAAGGCACTTCCTAAATCTTCCTCACTTATATATCCACTTTGAACTAGTATATCTCCTAATCTCTTTTTATGATACATTTCTCCTCCGTTAGTAAATACATAATTTCATATATTTAATCTCTATATTAAATTACCTATATTTTTTTACTTTTTTGAACACTTATTTTGAATATAACCACACTTAATTTATTAAAATAACTTTAAATATAGTTCTATGAGTTGTGTTGAATATAGCATTGCTATCATTCCACTAATAGCTAAATATGGTCCAAATGCCATCTCTTCTTTTCTATCTTTCAATTTTAAAATCATCATAAATAAAGCTACTACCCCACCTAATACAAAAGCTAAAAATAGAGTAACTATTATCCCTCTAATACCTAAAAACAATCCACATATAAGTGCTATATCTATATCACCTTCACCCATTCCTCCAGTTAAAGCAACTATTGTCCAAATAACTCCAAATCCTATAGCAGCTCCTGCAAGGTTTGTCCAAGGAATATTTTTAGTAATTATCCATTCAGCTATTAAAAATATAATTCCACTTACTACTCCCAAAATAACTGTTGAATTAAATACATATTTTGTATCAAAATCTATAAATCCAATAACTATCATAAGTGAAGCAAATACTGCAAATTTAAACAATTCAAAACTAAATCCGTAGTTTAAATAAATTACTACATATAATAAAGCATTTAATATTTCTATTAGTGGATATCTAATACTTATTTTTTCTTTACAGCTTCTACATTTCCCACCTAAAAAAGCATAGCTTAATACTGGAACTAAATCTTTAGGTTTAAGCTCATACCCACAGCTTGTACAGTGAGATGGTGGAAAAGAAATAGACTCCTCTCTAGCAATTCTATATATACAAACATTCAAAAAACTTCCTATGCACAATCCAAATAATACAACGAAAAATAATTCCAAAATTTATCACCTTTTCCATAAAACTTACATTTTCCCTAAGTTCCTCTAAGATTATACACGAAAAAAAATATTACTTCTACGAAAATTATTATTTGTCGATAACTTTTTCATCCAAAAATCCTTTTCTAAGTTTGTTTTTATTTATATTAAAGTTTATATTAAATTTCATATCAAACAATGGATTTATTAACACCTTTTTAGGCTTTAAATGGAAAATAGTATAAAAAAAGAAACTGCTTTACGGCAGTTTCTTTAAAAACTCTTAACTATAAACTTTTAATTATTAACTAATTTTAGTACATTCCGTCCATTCCACCCATTCCTGGTGCTGGCATTGCAGGTTCTTTTGCTGGAATATCAACAACTGCAGCTTCAGTTGTTAAGAATGTAGATGCTACTGACGCAGCATTTTGAAGTGCTGATCTTGTAACCTTAGTTGGATCAACGATACCAGCTTTAATCATATTTACATATTCACCATGTAAAGCATCGTATCCAATTCCATTTTCGCTATTCTTAACTTTATCTACTATAACAGAAGCTTCATCTCCCGCATTTGTAGCTATTTGTCTCATTGGCTCTTCTAAAGCTCTTAAGATTATATTTATACCAACTTGAGTATCTGCAACATCTGAAGTTAATTCAGCTACTTTGTTAATTATGCTAACATAAGCAGTTCCTCCACCTGATACTATACCTTCTTCAACAGCTGCCTTTGTAGCTGCTAAAGCATCTTCAATTCTAAGCTTTCTTTCTTTTAATTCGGTTTCTGTAGCTGCACCAACTTTTATTACAGCAACTCCACCAGCAAGCTTAGCTAATCTCTCTTGTAATTTTTCTCTATCAAATTCTGAAGTTGTTTCTTCGATTTGAGTTTTTATTTGATTAACTCTATCTTTTATAGCATCTTTACTTCCTCTACCATTAACTACAGTAGTGTTTTCTTTTGATACTTTAACACTTTCTGCTTCTCCAAGCATTTCTAAAGTAACTTCCTTTAAGTCTCTTCCTAATTCTTCAGAAATAACTTCTCCACCAGTAAGTGTAGCTATATCTTGAAGCATTTCTTTTCTTCTATCTCCAAATCCAGGTGCTTTAACAGCTACACAGTTGAAAGTTCCTCTTAGCTTATTAACTACTAAAGTAGTCATAGCTTCCCCTTCAATATCTTCAGCTATAATTAAAAGCTTTCTTCCTGATTGAACTATTTGCTCTAATATTGGAAGTATTTCTTGTATGTTAGAAATCTTCTTATCAGTTATTAAAATAAGTGGATTATCTAAAACAGCTTCCATCTTTTCTGTATCAGTTACCATATAAGCTGATACATATCCTCTATCAAATTGCATACCTTCAACTACTTCTAGCTCAGTACCCATTGACTTAGATTCTTCAACAGTTATAACACCTTCGTTACCTACTGTTTCCATAGCATCTGCTATAAGCTTACCTATTTCATTATCTGCAGCAGATATAGCAGCAACTCTAGCAATATCTTCTTTACCATTTACAGGCTTAGAACTATTCTTAATTTCTTCTACTGCAACTTCTACAGCTTTTCTTATACCATTTCTAAGTAATATTGGATTTGCTCCTGCAGTTACGTTCTTTAGCCCTTCTCTTATAATAGCTTGAGCTAAAAGAGTAGCTGTAGTAGTACCATCACCTGCAACATCATTAGTCTTAGTTGCAACTTCTTTAACTAATTGAGCTCCCATATTTTCATATGGATCTTCTAATTCTATTTCTCTTGCAATTGATACACCATCGTTAGTTATAAGTGGTGAACCAAATTTCTTATCTAATATTACATTTCTACCTTTAGGTCCTAAAGTAACCTTTACTGTATCAGCTAGTTTATCAACACCAGCTTGCATTGCTCTTCTTGCTTCTTCTCCAAATTGAATCATCTTTGCCATCTCTCAAATACCTCCTTATTCAACTATAGCTAAAATATCGTCTTGTTTTAATATTGTATATTCTTCTCCGCCAACCTTAACTTCTGTTCCTGCATATTTAGAATATAATACTTTATCTCCAACTTTAACTTCCATATCTATTCTCTTACCTTCATGTATAGCTCCAGGTCCTACAGCCATAACTTCTGCTTCTTGTGGTTTTTCTTTAGCTGATCCTGATAAAACTATTCCACTCTTTGTTGTAGTTTCAGCTTCTAACTTTTTAATTACTACTCTATCGCCTAATGGTTTTATATTCATTTTATTTCCTCCTAAAATATCATTCTATTTTTAGCACTCACTATAAACGAGTGCTAATACTTTATATTTATAATATATCTTTTTAGTCTGAATCTTTCAACAATTACTTTTTATATTATTACCTTAATATGGTTAATTATTACCAGTTAGAACTATTTATTTTATTATAACTCATTTTTTCACTCATTTTTTTAATTTTTCAAATTATTGCAAAAATATAAGAGGAACTGAATTTTCAATCCCTCTTATATTATTACTCTCTTTCAAGATTTATATCTTCAAAATCATTTAATATGTTATTTTTAAGAACAGCTTTTATTGTAGTTCCATTATTAATCTTAGTAAATGCACCTCTAGCTCTAAGTGGTGGTACTATTGTTCCTGCACCATTTATACATCCACCTTCACACATCATACCTTCTATAAAGTTTCCTGGAAGTTTGCCCATCTTAGCAAGATTCATAGTCTTTTTACAATCTAATCCCGAAACTTGAACCGGTTTAAACTCAACTTTACATCCGCTATCAGATACATAGTTCTTTATTGCTGCTGTAAGTCCTCCAGCCATACCAAAACCTCTTCCAAATATTGAAGCATCATTTACATTTTCATCTTCCATCTCAAAAGGATTTACATCAAAGGCTTCAAACAAAGCTAATAATTCTTCAAAAGTTAAAACATAATCTACTGCTTCGCTTACTCCTAACCTAACAGCTTCTCCTTTTTTAGCAGTACATGGTCCAACGAATACTACTTTAGCATCTGGATCCTTACTCTTTATATATCTTGCTGTAGCTACCATTGGAGATACAGTTCCTGATATTCTATCCTTTTCAGTTGAATTAGTCTTTTCTATAAAGCTTAGGAATCCTGGACAGCAAGAGTTAGTCATATACTTATCTCCTCTTTCCATTCTCTCTACAAATTCATTACTTTCATGAACTGTTACAACATCAGCTCCTAATGCAGCTTCAACCATATCTTCAAACCCTAATGCTTTAAATGCATTTCTTATCTTACCATAATTCATAGTAGCTCCAAATTGCCCTGTAATAGCTGGTGCAACTACTGCATACATCTTTCTATGTCTTCCAAGTCTCTTAGCTACAGGAACTATTAAGCTCTTATCTGATATAGCTCCAAAAGGACATGATCTCATGCAAGAACCACAGTTAACACATATTTCTTCCTTTATCATTGCTCTTCTATCTTCTTCGTTTATATCTAAAGCTCCTGTAGGACATGATCTCTTACATGGTCTCATAACTTCTGAGATAGCATCATAAGGACACGCTCTCTTACACATACCACACTCTTTACATAGCTCTTGATTTATATAAGCTCTTCCTCCAACTATAGTTATTGCTCCAAAATTACAAGCTTCTTTACATCTATGAGCAAGACAGTTTCTACAAGAATCTGTAACATTAAATTTATCTATTGGACATCTGTCACAAGCTGCTTCTATAATATATATAATTTGTTCATCCGGTCTTATGTCTATAAGTTCTGTATCAAAGTTGTCTCCATTTGCTAAATAACCAGCTGCAAGTTTTGCTCTTTCTAGAACAATGGCTCTTTCTTTGTAAACACAACATCTATACTGGGATTTATCGCCTTTTATAACCTCATAAGGAACTTTTTCGATACTTTCTAAAGATATTTCATCTTTTTTGGCAAGTTTAGCTACTTCGGTTAATACTTCATGTTTAAGTTTTTTTAGCTGAGTTTCAAATTGAAACATAAAATCACATCCCTTCATAAATTATTATAACTCTATTATACAATATTTACCTATTTTTACTACTATTTTAAATTTTCTGATAACTTTCTCTTAACAATAAAAAACCTTGATAATCAAGGTTTTTTAAGATATAAACTAATTCATTTGCAATACTTTATAATTTTCAACAGCATAAATATAATCGTCTATATATTCACCAATTCTATCTTTTAGTAAATTTTCTACTGTTAGCTCCATTTTCCCACTTCTAATCTTCTTATATTGATTATGCATATACTGACTTACCAAAGTTAATGGAATATCAACCTGTTTCAAGTTGTCTATCATTTTTTCTAAACTATAGTTAACTTCTTCTATTGGTAAGTAATATCTACATCTATCTGATAAACCATATATTCTATCAAACTTAATCTTTTCTTGAGTTCCAGAATAGTGATTTTTCCAGTATCCATTATTTTTTACCATATTAAACTCTAATATTTCTCTAAATTTTGAAAGTTCAAGATTAGCATTATATTTTAATAGTTCATTTTCCATTAAGTTTAATTCAAAAGCAGCTTCTCTAAATCCATAAGTTAATGCTGGTCCAACTTTTAAAATTATAAATCCATCTTCAACCATTTCATTTAAAGATTCATCTGTTTGATAATCTGTTGAGTGAGCTTCAAATACTAGTTCTGGATAATCTCTTAAAGCTTCTGATAATTTAATAGCCTTTTCTCTATCATATTGCCATACTTGTTCACTACCAAATTCAACTCCTGGTTGAACTACAACTCCAACAACATATTGCCAAGCATCTGATACTCCATGTCTTGAGAAAGCATTCTTAAATGTCTCTATTGTATTCACTAAATTTTCTACCTTAGTGACTGATATTCCTTCTTCTTCCTCTTCTTCAGCTTGTGCTCCACCTGGTATCGGAACTTCACTACCTATAACATAAACAGGATGTACACTTTCTGGATTTCCACTTAAAAGTTCTACAAATGCATCTTCTGCTACTTTACATAAAGTTGCAGCCCTTTCTGATATCAATTCATCTCCAAACACACCATTTTCAAAATCACCTATTATAGGCATACTTGTATCTATATGAATTTTTGTAAATCCAGCTAATACATATTCTCTAATTAACGTTTTAGAGTTCTCCATAGCTTTTTCTTCACCTAATTTAGTCCATGTTAAAGGTCCAAGATGATCTCCACCTAAGATAATTCTATCCACAGGAAAATTATTTTCCTCTGCTAAATTGTGAATATATTTCATAAAATCCTTAGGAGTCATTCCTGTATATCCACCAAACTGATCAACTTGATTTGCTGTAGATTCTATCAACAGATGCATGTCCTTATCTCTTAATCTATCCATCGCTGCTTCTATAACATATTTATTAGAAGAACATACTGAAAATATTCCTGCTTTTTCTCCACTTTTATACCTTGAAACTAATTCTTTAATCGGATGCATAATATAACCACCTCTCATATTTATCTAATATTTATTTTCTCAATACCACACTTCAACAGGTAATTACCAGTTGTTTCATAAAAGCACTATTTTATTTAATCATCTCCTTTGTAACTCATTAATAAATATTTATTAATTTTTGCAACGTATATAATAAATCTTATTATGCAAATAAAACTTATATTCTTATTTATTTAGTAATTGAACTCTATATTTAAACTTATCTCCACGGGCTACCCCTATCGTATACTCTATTAAAACATCGTGATCATAAGTAAGTCTTTCTATTCTTAAGCTTGGAGCTCCTTCAGGTATCTCTAAATATATACTTTCTAATCTTCTAGTAATTATAGGCTCAAAATACTCCTCAGCTGATGTAAGTTTTGCATTAAACTCATCTACCAATATTTCATACATAGGAATAGTTTCTAATTTATCTTTACTTAATCCAGCAAACAAGCTATATGGTAAGTAGGTTATTTCATACATCATCGGTATATCATCAGCTTTTCTTACCCTAGTAATTTTATATACAAGATCATCATCATTCAAATTAAATATACGACTAATCTTTTCATCAACATTAACTATTTCAAATCCTATAACTTCTGAATTAGGCTTCTTTCCTAACTTCTTCATTTCTTCTGTAAATGAATAAAAAGAACTTAAATCTTGATTTAACCTTTTAGGTGATACAAAAGTACCTTTCCCATGAACTTTATATATATACCCCTCTTTTTCTAACTGATCTAGTGCCTGGCGAACTGTAGTCCTGCTAACATCATATATATCACATATCTCTCTTTCAGAAAGAATCTGTTCATGCTCTTCCATATTCTTTTCTATTTTTTCTATTAATATATTTACCAATTGCAAATATAGTGGTGTTTTCAAATTTTTATCAATACTTTTCATCTTTATCTCCTAATCTGGTAATTACCACTTAATGTTATTATAAATTATTTTCTAATATATTCCAATAAAATTTTCTGCTTTTAATAATTTTTTAAGCGACTTTTTTAGACTTTTTTCACACTCCATAATTATAAGGTAAATATATTAGAAATTTTGTCTAAAACTCAAAAAAATACAATATGCAATTATTAGACAAATTATTATCTATAATTACATATTGTTAATTAATTTCTATTTAACTGTTTTATAGCTACTTCTAAAGAATACTTGATAATTTAAAATATTAATGATTGATATTATAACTAAGAATAATCCTGTAAACTCAATTGATATAATAGCCATACTAGCCATATACAAAACTAAGCTAGCTAAGAATATTATCACAATATTCCATATCTTTATATTAGCTTGCTTTTTACCTATTATCTCTAACATCTGTTCTTCTGATAAATCTTGATCCCCATACTTTTTAGAAAGCATATTAGAACCAATACTTGTTACAGCTTGCTTACTTACAAAATCACAAATAAATATTATAAATAATCCTAAAATTGATAGTAAGAAAAGCTGATAATTACTTACTTCTAAAGAAAGTATTACTGCTGATGCTTTAAATGTAGCAAATAAACTTACTGGAAGTAATAATACTATAGGCAACATTACTAAGCTAAACATAAATGTTATTTTCAGCTTCTCTTTGAAAGACTTTCCCTTGTTTATAAATGCTGTTAAAGTAAAAGAAAAAATTAAAACTATTAATATTGCGATTAATGCTGTTATTACATACTTCATACTATGTCCTCCTTTAAATTCATTAATACCTTTTATACTCATATCTCGTCTTTATTATATAACATAATATGTATATTTGTATATTTTTTATCATTTTTTCAATATCTTTAATAAAGGTTAATAATGGACTTTTTTCTCTTATAATTTATTTAAACAATTTATAAACATTATATATAATTACTCATAAAAAAAGCAGCCATTGCTGCTTTTTTACACTTAACTCTTAGCTATCCTAAAGTTTTATATTGTTTTCTCTAGCATAGTAGAAAAGATATTGTTGTGCTAATCCTGATAATTCACCAAATTTATCTCTTCCAAAAACTCTTATCTTATTTAAAGAAACATCTGGTGCTACATAGAAATGTATCATAGCTCTCTTTACCCATACGTCAACAGGGAAAGCTGATTTCTTTTCCATAGAAAATAACATTATACAATCCGCCACTTTAGCTCCTACTCCCATAAAGTTTTGAAGAGCTATATGACATTCATCTGTAGGTAATGATTTTATATATTCTAAATCAAATATCTTTAATTCTTCAGTTAATGTACCATTGTTTTTAGCTTCAATTGCATCATTTACTTTGCTTATAGTATCAAATATGTACTTACTTCTGAAAGATGCACCAGTTTCTTTTATATCATCTAAAGTTGCATCCTTAAATTGTTCTGGAGTTGGGAATGCATAATATGTATTACCCTTATAAGAAAGTTCATCTCCCCACTTCTCAGACATTTTCTTTATAGTTTTCATTATTGCAGGTATACTATTTCTTGCTGATACTATAAAGCTTATTAGCATTTCAAATGGGTCTTGATTAAGAATTCTTATTCCATATCCAAACTCAACACTTTTTCTTAAAGTTTCATCCTTAGCAAGTTCACCCTTAAGAACTGAATAATCTGTATCCAAATCAAAATAATTCTTCCAAATCTCATTAAAATCATTAAGATTAGTATTATAAATAATTACATTGTCACCATCTTGAACTATTTCTATAACTCTTCTATAAGCTACTACGATATAGTTTGTATCAGAGATTCTTTCCCATCTAAAACATTGTCCACATTCTAATATTTGCTTTATATTAAAATCCTTAACACCCTCAATTATTATTGAATTATCATTTTCTATTATATTTCTATAATTCATTACTACACCTCATTTAATTTAAATTTAATTTCTAAGAAGTTATATTTATCTGTTGAAAATATATTTTTCTTCACAAAGTGAATATTTCTCCTAACGTCTCTACTTATATTATCTTCTCTTTATTCTTTAATTTATATTCCAAGGAAAAAGATTATTAGTTAATATTTTCTTTTATTTATATGCTATATTAAATAATTTATTTTTTCAATATTTTTAATAATTTATTAGAAAGAAAAATAACTGCCTTCGGTACACTAATTTACCGAAGGCATTTTTCTCTAAGCTAAAATAAACATAATATTGTCGTTAGCTAATCTAACATTTATCTATTTATTATGTATAATTTTTTATATTCCTCTACTAAATCTTGTAGCACTTCTGCAGCTGTTTTCATCATAATTGTACATCTTGGAGCTTCCTGCTCATAATATTTCTCTTTTAAAGGAATACACTCCAAAGTTCCCATTCTCCTATTGTATTCATTTATAAATCTTGATGTCATCTCTTTAACTTGTGGGCTTTTATGTCCTCTTTCCGTAGTGAACATTAATCCGATTACTGCCGCACCACCTGTTATAGCTCCACAAATACTTCCTACGGCCATTCCTCCACCAAAAGAAGCCATTGTCATTAAAGTTTGTTTAGAAATATTTAAATCATACTCCTCATTTGCTGCTACAAGCATGCATTCTGCACAGTTTAAATCATATTCTTTATCATAATATTTCATAACTAAATCTACTAACATTTTTCATCCTCCATTACTAATAATCCATTTTTATATTAGCATTCTAACTCCAAATACTAAACACGCTTCCTTTATTATTCCGAAACTATTTTACACTAAAAAAGGATATAGAAGTACTTTTATTTAAAAAATACTCCTATATCCTAATTGTAATTTAACGCTAGGTATTACTTACTATAATCGTAGAATCCTTTTCCTGTCTTTCTTCCTAACCATCCAGCTCTAACATATTTTCTTAATACGCTACTAGCTCTATATTTAGTATCTCCTGTTTCATTATATAAAACATCCATAATAGCTAAACAAACATCTAATCCTACTAAATCACCTAAAGCTAAAGGCCCCATAGGATGATTTGCACCATATTTCATAGCTGTATCTATGTCTTCTACAGATGCAATCCCCTCTTGAAGTATAAATGAAGCTTCATTTATCATAGGAATAAGTATTCTGTTAACTACAAATCCTGGAGCTTCCTTTACTTCTACTGGTTCTTTTCCTATTGCTAAAGATGCTTCTTTTACTGCATCAAATGTTTCTTGAGATGTAGCCATTCCTCTTATAATTTCAACTAACTTCATTACTGGAGCTGGGTTAAAGAAATGCATACCAATAACTTTATCTGGTCTTGATGTAGCTGAAGCTACTTCTGTTATAGATAAAGAAGAAGTATTTGAAGCTAATATAGCTTCAGGTTTACATATCTTATCTAATTCTGCGAATATTTCTTTTTTAATTTTCATATTTTCAATAGCTGCTTCCACAACTAAATCACAATCAGCAGCTAAATTCATATCAGTAGTTCCAGAAATTCTTAAAAGTATTTCTTCCTTAACTTCTTCAGTCATTTTGCCTTTAGCTACTTGCTTAGATAACCCCTTATTAATTCCAGCAATTCCTCTTTCAACAAATTCATCTTTTATATCTCTAACTATAACTTCATATCCCTTTTGGGCAAAAGCCTGAACTATTCCAGCACCCATAGTTCCAGCACCTAAAACAAAAATCTTTTTCATAACCAATACCCCTCTCATTCTTCAAATTAACTATACTAACTCTACTGCTATTTCTGAGTCTTTAGATTCCATTGATTTTAATTCGCTTATCATTTCTGGTATTACTTTATTTAAATCTCCAACTATTGCATAGTCTGCAACCTTCATTATTGGAGCTGCTTCATCTTTATTTATAGCAATAATCATATCTGATTCTTGCATACCAGCAACGTGTTGAATAGCCCCTGAAATACCGCAAGCTATATATATGCTTGGTCTTACAGTTTTACCAGTTTGACCAACTTGATAATCTCTTTCTATCCATCCCTTATCTACAGCTCCTCTTGATCCTCCTACTACTCCACCAAAAGCATGTGCTAATTCTTGAAGCAATGAGAAGTTTTCTTTTGAGCCTACTCCTCTACCACCTGATACTATTACTTTAGCTTCACTTATATCTACAACTTCTTTATTAGCTTTTACTATTTCTAAAATTGTAGTTCTTATATCTGAAGTTTCTAGTTTAACTTCTACATTTTCCACTGTAAAATCATAGTTCTTTTCAGTTAATCTAGAAAATACTCCTGGTCTTACTGTAGCCATTTGCGGTCTGTGGTCAGGACAAGCTATTGTAGCCATTATATTTCCACCAAAAGCAGGTCTTGTTGCTAATAATGCTCCATTTTCAACTTCAACAGCTAAAGATGTACAATCTGCAGTTAACCCAGTTCTTAATCTTGCAGCAACTCTTGGCCCTAAATCTCTTCCTATAAATGTTGCTCCTATAAAGAATATTCCTGGTTTTTTATCATTAACTAAGTCACAAAGAACCTTTGTATATCCATCAGTAGTATAATTTTCTAACTCAGTATGATCAGCTACCAATACTTCATCAGCACCATACTCTCCTAATCTATTAGCCAAATGTCCAATATTATTTCCTAATAATACAGCTGTTAACTTAACTCCCAATTCGTTAGCTAATCTCCTACTTTCACCTAATATCTCTAAAGATACTTTTTGTAATTCACCATGTCTTTGCTCAGCGAATACCCAAACTCCTTGATAATCTGCTATATTCATCATAAACCCCTCCATTCTCTTAGATGTAATGTTTCTCTTTTAATTTACTTAAAACATATGATACTGCTTCTGGTACTGAATCTTTAACTATTTCTCCTGCACCTTTTGCTTCCTTAGTCATTGACTTCTTAACCTTTGTAGGTGATCCATTCAATCCTATTTCATTAGCTTCTACATCTAAGTCAGCTGATGTCATTACCTTTACTTCTTTATTTGCTGTATCAAATATCAATCTAGCATTCATGTATCTTGGATGATTTAACTCTTCAATAGCTGTTAAAAGACATGGTGTTTGAACTTTTATTAATTCATATCCATCTTCTAAAGCTCTATTTACTATTAAGTCATTTCCATCAAACTCAACGTCTTGTACATAAGTTACTTGAGGAATTTCTAAATGCTCTGCTATTTCTGGACCAACTTGAGCTGTATCTCCATCGATAGCTTGTCTTCCCCCAAATATTATGTCATAGTCTAAAGTTTTAATAGCTGCTGCCAAAGTCTTAGATGTTGCAAGTGTATCTGCTCCACCAAAAGCTCTATCTGTTAAAAGTATTGCTTCATCAGCACCCATGCATAATGCTTCTCTTAAAGCTTCCTTAGCTTGTGGAGGTCCCATACTTATTACTGTAATATGAGCGCCATTTTTTTCTTTTATTTGTAATGCAGCTTCTAAAGCATGCTTATCCTCTGGATTTATTATTGAAGGTACACCTTCTCTTATTAAAGTTCCCTTAACTGGATCTATTTTTACTACTGTTGTATCTGGTACTTGTTTTAAACAAACTACTATATTCATATAAAATACCTCCCTATCTTAATGCTGCGCCTGAAATAACCATCTTTTGAACTTCTGAAGTTCCTTCATAAATCTCAGTTATTTTAGCATCTCTCATCATTCTTTCTACTGGATAATCCTTAGTGTATCCATATCCACCGTGGATTTGTATAGCCTTAGTTGTTACTTCCATAGCAACTTCAGCAGCAAACAACTTAGCTCTTGCAGCTTCTACTGAGTAAGGTAATTTATTTTGTTTAAGCCATGCAGCTTTATATACAAGATGTCTTGCAGCTTCAATCTTAGTGTCCATTTCTGCAATCATCCATTGTAATCCTTGGAATGCTCCTAAATTTCTACCAAATTGTTTTCTTTCTTTCATGTATTTAATAGCTTCTTCATAAGCTCCTTCAGCTATTCCTAAAGCTTGTGCTGCTATACCTATTCTTCCTCCGTCAAGAGTCTTCATAGCCATACCGAAGCCTTTTCCTTCTTTACCAATTAAATTTTCTTTTGGGACTATACAGTTTTCAAATATAAGTTCAGTAGTTGAAGATCCTCTTATTCCTAGCTTATCTTCTACTTTTCCAATAGAGAATCCCGGGAAGTCTTTTTCAACTATAAATGCTGATATACCTCTAGTTCCTTGTTTCTTATCTGTCATTGCAAAAATCACGAATGTATCTGCAACTCCGCCATTAGTTATAAATATCTTCGAACCATTTAAAACATAATTATCTCCATCTAATACTGCTACTGTTTGTTGTCCTGCAGCATCTGTTCCAGCACCTGGTTCAGTTAAACCAAAAGCTCCTATTTTTTCACCTTTAGCAAGTGGAACTAAATATTTTTGTTTTTGTTCCTCTGTGCCAAAGTCATTTATAGCTCCGGCACCTAATGAAGTATGTGCAGAAACAATAACTCCAGTAGTAGCACAAACCTTAGATAATTCTTCTACTGTTAAGATGTAAGATAATACATCTCCACCAGCTCCACCATATTTCTTATCAAATGGAATCCCCATCATTCCAATCTCTCCCATTTTCTTAACATTTTCCATTGGGAACCTTTCAGTTTCATCAACTTCAGCTGCTATAGGTTTTACTTCATTTAAAGCAAAACTTTTAACCATTTGCTTTATTAATCGTTGTTCCGTAGTTAATCCAAATTCCATATTTGTTACCTCCTGATTCTTATATCTATTTTTAATTATCTATTTTGGAAGTTCTTAGATCTTTTTTCTAAAAACGCTGTCATACCTTCTAATTGATCTTCTGAATCAAAACATTTACCAAAATCTTCAGCTTCAACCTTAATAGCTAAATCCATATCTACTTGGGTTCCTCTGTTTATTGCATCCTTACATAACTTAACTGCTATTGGTGCGTTTGCAATTATTGAACTTGCCATTTTTCTAGCTTCATCCATTAAACTTTCTACAGGTACCACTTTATTAACTAATCCAATTCTTAAAGCTTCTTCAGCATTTACCATTGCGCAAGTATATATAAGCTCCTTAGCTTTTCCTGATCCTACTAATCTCGGAAGTCTTTGAGTTCCTCCAAATCCTGGTGTTATCCCAAGGCCAGCTTCTGGTTGTGCAAATCTAGCTTTTTCTGATGCTATTCTTATATCGCAAGCCATAGCAAGTTCACAACCTCCCCCTAGGGCAAATCCAGGTATAGCTGCAATTACAGGCTTGTCTAAGGTCTCTAATCTTCTAAATACTTTATTACCAAGTAATCCAAACTCTTCAGCTTCTGTTGAATTTAAATCTTTCATTTCTGCAATATCAGCTCCAGCCACAAAAGCCTTTTGCCCAGCTCCTGTTACTATTACGCAATAGATCTCACTATTATTTTCAATACTATCTATTACTATGTCTAACTCTCTCAAAGTGTCTGAATTTAGGGCATTTAAAGCTTTAGGTCTATTAATAGTAATAGTTGCTAAATTACCTTCAGTTTCTAAAATGACATTTTTTAATTCTACATCAACTTGCATTCTCAACATTCCTCTCTTTTATACAAAATTCATCATCAAAAAAAGTATAAGACACATTTTATTGTTAATTTTCTAACAATATTTGTTAAAAAAATATACTTTTTTGTCGTCTTCAGTATAGCATTTGGAATAATTTAACTTATGTGATTATTATATTACTTTGAAAAGAGTTTTTCAATAACTTTTTACATTTTAGTTAATATTTTACATATATTTGCTTATGATAATAGCTTTCATCCTATTAAATACCACATTTTTTTATTTATAGAGGAGTTTATTTATAGCTCCTCTACATTTCCTTATATTTATTTAGGTGGCATTACAGTAGCCTTTCCTTTTACAACTACTTGTCCATTTTGATTTGTACAAATAGTTTCTAACACTATTCTATTTCTATCCTCTAATTTTTCTATAACTTCTACCGTTGCAGTTATTGTGTCTCCAAATTTAACTGGTGCAGTAAATTTAAGTTCTTGGGACAAATAAATCGTTCCAGGTCCTGGTAATTTCATACCTAATACAGTTGATATATAACTTGCAGACAACATTCCATGTGCAATTCTTCCTTTAAAAATTGTCTCTTTACAATACTCTTCATTGAAATGTGCAGGATTTAAGTCACCACTTACCCCACCAAATAATACAACATCAGCTTCACTTACTGTTCTACTATAGCTAGATATATCGCCTAAATTTATTTCATTTATAGTCTTACCTTTCACCTAAATACCTCCTTATACCATACATAAAATTTCTAAAGTATATTATTTTAATAATCTAATCATTAAACTATTCCCATTGATCCTAATATTATAGTTGCTATTAATGCTATTACAGGTATTATAGCTGTTACCATCATTATGTCAAAATATGATTTCTTATGTGTTAATCCACATACAGCTAGCAATGTAATTACAGCTCCATTATGCGGTAAAGTATCTAATCCTCCACAGGCTACTGTTGCAATTCTATGCAATACTTGTGGGTCTATACCTGATTGATTAGCTAATTGAATTAAGTTATCTCCTAATGCTTCCAATGCTATACTCATACCTCCTGATGCAGAGCCTGTTACTCCCGCAAGAGCAGTTACTGAAATCCCCTCAGCTATTAATGGATTATCTGATATTCCTAACAACCCATCTTTCACTACCCCAAAAGCTGCTAATGACTTAATAACATTACCATATCCAACTGCTGCAGCCGTATTTAATATCGCTAATAATGATCCATTTGCACCTTCATTTAATACTTTTATTGGATGATCAAATTTCTTATAGTTAGCTAATAAGCATGTTAATATTGCAATTAATAATGATACTATTAATGACCAAGTTCCACCTATACTCCCTATTGTAGTGTTAAAATCTTTTAAAAAACTCCAATCCATAAATGATTCAACAAATACAAATTTTGATAATAATAAATTTACTACTAATACTAAAATTATTGGAGTTATAGCTATAGCAAATGCACCTGCACTTACTTTAATATCTTGAACAGATACAGCATCTTTCATAGCTACTTTATCATCAGAATCTGTAAATGGTTCATTAGCTGCTATCGCTTTCTTAGCCCTATACATTAACCATGCACATCCACCAACTCCCATGATAAGAGAAGCTACAATTCCTAATATTGGAGCTGCCCAAACGTCTGTGCCAAAGAAAGGCATTGGTATAGCATTTTGAACTTGAGGAGTACCAGGTAATGCAGTCATTGTAAATGTAAATGCTCCTAATGCAATAGATCCAGGTATTAATCTTTTTGGTACACCTGCTTCTCTAAATAATGATAATGCTATTGGATAAACAGCAAATGCTACAACAAACAATGAAACCCCACCATAAGTTAAAATTGCACAAGATAAAACAACTGCTATAATAGCTTTTTCTTTTCCAAGCTTCTTTGCTATTGCATTAGCTATAGTTTGAGCCGCTCCTGAGCTATCCATAACTTTACCAAATATAGCTCCTAATAAGAATATCGGAAAATAAGTTGCAACATAATTAGCTAAGCTTGACATATATGTCCCCGTATAGACAGGAAGCAAATTCATACTTCCTCCTAATACAACTGCTAATAAAGCCAATAACGGTGTAAGTATAATAACGCTTATACCTTTGTATGCAAGGTACATTAAAAGGCCTAGAGATATAATAATTCCTAAAACTCCAAACATGACTTTCCCTCCTTAATTAAGCTATTACTTCTTCTATCTCTTCTATTTCTTCTTTTTCCTTTAACATATCAGCTATTCCCATTAATGGCTCCCCAAATATCCTTGAATCCATAACTTTTAATGATTCATCAATAATAGGCTCAAAATCCATCAAATCTAAAATATCCTTTTTAATATCTATTCCTGGAGCTATTTCTATCAACTTGACTCCATTATAAGTTAATTCAAAAACAGCTCTTTCAGTTACGTATAAGACAACTTGTCCTATTTGATTTGCATACTCTCCACTAAAAGTTATTTGCTCAACAGCGTCTATAAACTTCTTACTTCTACCCTCATTTATAATATTAAGCTTATTATCACTAACTTCTACCTTTAAACCACCAGCTGTAAATGTTCCACAATATACAACCTTTTTAGCATTTTGAGTTATATTTATAAATCCACCACATCCTGCAATCTTAGGTCCAAATTTACTTACATTAATATTTCCTCTCTTATCGCATTGAGCTAACCCTAAAAATGCAATATCTAATCCTCCACCATCATAGAAATCAAACATAACATTTTGTTCCAAAATAGAATCTGGATTTGATGACGCTCCAAAATTTAATCCTGCTGCTGGTACTCCTCCAACTGGTCCTGATTCTATTGTTAACTTCATATATTCTCCAATATTCTCTTCATTTCCAACTGATGCTATTCCTTCTGGCATTCCAATTCCTAAATTAGTTATACAATTCGGTTTTAATTCTAATGCAGCTCTTCTAGATATTATTTTTCTTTCATTTAGTTTCATAGGCTCTAATGAACTTAATGAAACTCTAGCACTTCCTGAAAAACTTGGATTATAATCTTCAGTAAATGTTTGCATATGATTTTTCTTATCCTTAACTACAACTACATAGTCTACTAATATTCCAGGAAGCTTAACATTTCTAACAGATAAGCTTTCATTATTAACAATACCCTCAACTTGTACAATAACTATTCCCCCTGAATTTCTAGCTGCTTGTGCCATAGCTACTGCATCTAAAGGTGCTACCTCTTTTTCAAATGATATATTTCCATTTTTATCTGAATAAGTTCCTCTCAATAAAACAACATCTATAGGAAATGCCTCATAAAGTAGATATTCTTGATCTAATATATTTACTAATGACACTATTTCATCTTTAGTAACTTCATTTAATTTTCCACCCTCTATCCGTGGATCAATAAAAGTTTTTAACCCTACTTTAGTTATTGTTCCTGGTTTATTTGCTGCAATATCTCTATAAAGATGACTTATTACTCCTTGCGGCAAATTGTAAGCTTCTATTTTATTTTCTAGCGCTAACTTTTGTATCTTTGGTACTAATCCCCAATGTCCTCCTATTACGCGCTTTATCAGTCCTTCTTGTCCAAAGTGATTCAGTCCTCTATCTTTAGAGTCACCTTGACCTGCTGCATATACTAAAGTTAGATCCCTAGGTAATTTATTCTCTAAATAACTCTTCTCAATATAAGTAGATATCTCCTCTGGATGACCAGCCCCTATAAATCCTCCTACAGCAACAGTTGATCCGTTCTTAATAAGTTTTACGCTATCAGACGCAGATATAAATTTTGCCATACTACACCCCTCCACTTAATAAAAAAATAATGTCCTCATAACTTTTTATAGCAAGTCTTATGCCAATTATTAACACCTAAAACTCACAATAAACCTATCTTAACGCTTATCTATTATTTAACATAATTTTTAACTGTGTAAGGTATTGTTTACACCTTAATACCTACAAAATTTATGTCTGTAAAGATAACCTAACACTTTCTATTAGGTATAAGCTCTTCTGTAAACATTTTCTAACATAGTAATTATTTATCTCATATATTATAAAAATTTAATCTTAAATAATTATAAAAAAACATGTAAACAATACCATGTTTACATGCACTAAATTCTTTTTATATCTTTATATTATATTTCTTTATTTTTTCATATAGTGTAACTCTACTTATTCCTAATTTACGAGCTACTAGACTTTTATTATTATTGTATACTAATAAAGCTTTATATATTGTACTTCTTTCAATATTATCTTTTTCTTCATCTAATGAGTTTATATCATCTAATAGGGAATAATTCTTTATTTCCCTCGGTATATGCTCTAAAGTTATTACTTCCCCGTCATCTACTAAATTCAAGCATCTTTCTATTGTATTCTGTAACTGTCTTACATTACCTGGCCAATTATATCTAGTTAGTACCCTTAAGACATCTATTGAAATATCACTGCTACATCTATCTAGTTTTGTTGATAATGTATCAGCAAAATACTTAGATAACATTTCAACATCCTCCTCCCGCTCTCTTAATGGAGGAATCGTTATTCTTATTACATTTAATCTATAAAATAAATCGTGCCTAAAACTCTTCTCTTCTACCATTGCCTCTAAATCTCTATGTGTTCCTGCAATTATTCTAATATTTAACTTTTTAGGTATATTAGAACCTATTCTTTCAACTTCCTTCTCTTGAATAACTCGTAAAATCTTAGCTTGCATAAATAATGGCATATCTCCTATTTAATCTAAAAATATAGTTCCATTATTAGCTAACTCAAATTTTCCTATTTTTCCATCTTTATTAGCTCCTGTAAATGCTCCTTTTTCATACCCAAATAACTCAGACTCTAATAATTCTCTTGGAATTGCAGAACAATTAACTCTAATAAATGGTTTACTACTTCTATTACTCAATGAATGAATTGCATGAGCGAAAATTTCCTTACCAGTTCCACTTTCCCCTAATAATAGTACAGTTGAATTAGTAGTAGCTGCTTTTGCCGCTAATTCTTTAGTTTTTAAAATTGCTGTGCTATCTCCAATTATAGATTCAAATGAATATTTATAAGCTGTATCATTTTTCAAACTACTTTTATAACAATTTAATTGTTTTTCCATACTTGATATCTTATTATATAAAGCTTTAAATTCACTAGTATCCTTGTAATTCACATATCCTAATGCACCTATTACATTTCCATCCTTAATTATTGGTATTCTTGTAGCTATCATATTTTTCCCTTTAATATTTTGAAGTTGTGCATATTCCGGAACTCTAGATTCTATAACCTTATCTAACCTCGTATTCTCAACAACATCCATTACCTTTTTTCCTATTACTTCATCTTGAAATACATTCAGAAACTCGCAGTAAGCTGAAGACATATAAACAATTATATATTCGCTATCAACTATAACAACTCTTTTACTTATTATGTCTAGAATTTCTATAGAATCAAGATTCAATATATTTTTCACATCATCACCCCACGATATTACTTTTTTTACATTTATAACCATATGTTTATATGTTATCATATATCTTTTCTCAAACCAAGTTAGTTTTTATCAAAAAAATATGTCTTTGGCATATTAAAAATACACTAAAGACATATTTGTAGTTTATCTACTAAATAAAACTATTAATTTATAATTATAAAAAATTGATTTTTATATGTTGAATATTTCTATTATTACTCTTCTTCTAGATGTGATTCTGCCTCACTATGCATTAAATATATTAAAGTTAATAAACTTTCAGATAGATGTACATTTTCTACTATTACATCACTTGGCACTTTTAAGTCTACAGGAGCAAAGTTCCATATTCCCTTTATTCCACATTTAACTAAAATATCACATACCTTTTGAGCATTTATTCTTGGTACACAGATAATTCCTACATCTGTTGGATTTTCTTCTGCATATCTTTCTAATTCATCAATATCTTTTATTTCGATATCTCTAATTTTCATCCCTAGTAATTTGGGATTAGCATCAAAAATTGCATTAATATTTAATCCAGCTTTAGAGAATCTATAGTTGGCAATTGCCTGACCTATATTACCAGCCCCAACTATCAAGGCTTTGTACTCTGTATCTAGTCCCAATATTAATCCTATTTGGTTATAAAGATCTTTTACATTGTACCCATAACCTTGTTGCCCGAAATCTCCAAAGTTATTTAAATCTTGTCTTATTTGTGAAGCTGTAAAACCTATTTTTTCTCCAAGTTCTTTTGAAGAAATTCTATCTACATCATTTGCCATTAACTCTTGTAGATATCTATGGTATTTAGGCAATCTTTTAATTACAGCCATAGAAACATGTTTTTTTCTTTCCATAATCTAAATTCTCCTTAAAGTATCTTATATTTAATTAAGTCCACTTTCTCTACTTTTATACATTGATAATATAATAACATACTTTTTATATGTATTCTATATCTCTCAATAAATATAGATGACTTATTTTTGTAAATATTTTTTCTAAATTGTATATCAAACAAGTAATAGTGTATATTATTTTTTAAAATATTCCAAGGTGTTCTAGCAAAATTTTTAATCCTATTAAAATTAATATAACTCCACCTATTATTTCAGCCTTCCCAGAGAATAAGTCTCCAAATATCTTTCCTATTATAACACCTATAGCAGAAGTTACAAGTGTTATTATCCCTATAATCAGTACAGCACTTATGATATTTACATTTAAGAATGCAAAACTAACTCCAACAGCTAAAGCATCTATACTTGTAGCAATCGCTAATATAAACATTCTTTTCATTCCTGTATCTACTTCATCATCGCTATCTTCATCAGGGTGAATAGCTTCACGAATCATTTTTCCACCAATTATAGCTAACAGTATGAATGCTATCCAGTGATCAAACTTTTCAATATAACTACTAAATCCATTTCCTAATATCCATCCAATTAGAGGCATAACTCCTTGTGCTATCCCAAAGAACAATCCAGCTTTTAATGCTATTTTCCACTTATCTCTTACTGGGATCTTTAACCCTAGTGCTACAGAAACTGCAAAAGCGTCCATAGCTAATCCTACTGCTAAAAAAATCAAACTTAATAAATCCATAATCTCCTCCACACTTTAAATTTATATATAAAATATTTAATTACTTTATTACCTCTATAGCATTTTTCATTCAAATTTTTATTTATTTTAGTAAATAATATCATTTTATTTTTCCTAAAAAAATAGAGACTTATGTATAACGTAGCAGATCCGTTATACATAAGTCTCACAATTTAAAGCAAAGCCAGATGTGTTAACATCAATATGTTGACTTTGCTACAAGATGCGGTGATCTTGCATGCTACTCCCTTATGCCTAAATATTCTCGACTTTTAAATTATAATTAAAGTGAAATTCTTTGTCAACTTTTATCTAAGACATCTAATAGAGTTAATTACTGCTAATATTGTAACTCCTACATCAGCAAATACTGCTTCCCACATAGTTCCTAAACCAAAAGCTACTAAAATCATAACTAGAGTTTTTATTGCTAGTGCAAAAATTATATTTTGTAAAAGAATTTTATTTGTTTTTCTTGCTGTTTTTATTGCATCAACTATAGACTTAGGATCATCCTTCATTAATACAACATCTGAAGCTTCTATAGCCGCATCAGATCCAATTCCACCCATTGCTATTCCTATATCAGCTCTAGCAAGCACTGGAGCATCATTTATTCCATCACCAACGAAAACAAGCTTACCTTTTGAAGATTTACTATTCATTAGCTTTTCAACCTTCTCTACTTTATCAGCTGGTAATAATTCAGAATAAACTTGATCTAATCCTATTATCTTTCCAACCTTATCAGCTACAACTCTGTTATCACCTGTAAGCATTACAGTATTTTTTATACCAATATTCTTTAAAGTTTCTATTGCTTCCTTAGATGTTTCTTTTATTTCATCTGATATAACTATATTTCCTTTATATTGTCCATCAATAGCAATATGAACTATTGTACCTATAGTATCTACATCATTAAACTTTATATTAAATTTATTCATTAATTTATAGTTGCCTAAAAGAACTTCTTTTCCTTCAATATTAACTCTTATTCCATGACCTGAAACTTCTTCATAATTGCTTAGTATTTCTTTATTTATCTCTTTTCCGTATGCATTTACTATTGATAATGCTATAGGGTGATTAGAATTACTTTCACCGTATGCAGCTAATTTTAGTAATTCATCCTTATCAATATTATTAGTATTTATTTCTGTTACCTTAAATACCCCTTTAGTTAAAGTACCAGTTTTATCAAAAACTACTGTTTCAACATCTTTTAATGCTTCAAGATAATTTCCACCTTTAACTAATACACCTTTTTTAGATGCACCACCTATTCCTGCAAATATGCCAAGTGGAACTGATACTACTAATGCACATGGACATGATACTACTAATAAAGATAATGCTCTATATATCCATATAGAAAATGTTTGATCCTTCATAACTAATGGTGGAACTATTGCAACCAATAAAGCTATTAAACAAACTACAGGTGTATAAATCTTAGAAAACTTTGTTATAAATTTTTCTGCTGAAGCTTTTTTATTTGAAGCATTTTCAACAAGTTCTAAAATTCTTGCAACAGTTGACTCTCCATACTCTCTTGTAACCCTTACTTTTAACACTCCAGTATTATTTATAGCACCAGCCAATATTTCTGTATCAACAGTTATTTCTCTAGGTACTGATTCTCCTGTTAATGCAGATGTATCTATAAAACTTGTTCCATCAATAACTATTCCATCTAAAGGAACTCTTTCACCTGGTTTTATTATTATTATCTCATCAATTTCTACATCTTCTGGCGCTACTCTTAACTCATTTCCATTTTCAAATATAGTTGCATAATCAGCTCTTATATTCATTAAAGAAGATATAGATTTTCTTGATCTTTCAACTGCATACTTTTGGAATGCTTCTCCTATTTCAAAGAATAGCATAACTGCCACAGCTTCTGGATATTCACCTATAGCAAAAGCTCCTAAAGTAGCTATAGCCATTAAGAAGTTTTCATCAAAAACTTCACCTCTTAATATATTCTTTGCTGCTGTTATAAGCACATTCTTACCTATAAGTAAATAGGTAGCTACAAAAATTATAAATGCTACTAATGGATAACCTTCTAACATAACAGCTATAATAAAGCCTATCATTCCTATAAATAGAGCTATATTTTCTTTTATATATGAAACAATAGTTTTCTTTTCATCCTCAACTATTAATTCATCTGTACTATTTTTATCATTTAAAATAGTTCTATTTTTCTTACTTCTTTTAACTTCCTTTTTCAATTCAACTTCAACGTCTGGTTCTAAGGACTTTACTATTTTACTAATCTCTTTAAACACTTCATCTATTTCATTACCTTGATTTAGCTCTACTATTAAAGTTGTAGTTGCAAAATTTATAGTAGCATTTTTTATACTATCAAGTTTTCTAATCTTATTCTCAATTTTATTTGCACAATTAGCACAAGTTAATCCTTTTAATAGTATCTTGCTACTATTATTTATTATTTCAGTATTTACATAATTATTATCATTTATAACACAAGCACCATCTTCACATTTACTTATTGTTTTAGTTGGACGCTTTAAACTACCTTTTATTTCTTCAACACTTACACCTTTTTCAATGGATCTTACTATATCTTTTATTTCCTCTATTAAATCTTCTTTTTTATATCCTTCTAAAACTTCAATTGTTAAAGTACTAGTAGCAAAGTTCACAAAGGCTTCTTTTACACCTTTTATATTGTTAACTTTGACTTCTATCTTGTTAGCACAATTTGCACAACTTAAACCTTTTAATAACAGCTTAATTTTTTTAATCCCTTCATCCATTTAAATTCCCCTCCTTTATTCTGATATATGTCTAAATCCTTCATCAAAAATATGCTTAATATGCTCATCATCAAGTGAGTAATAAACAACTTTACCTTCTCTTCTGAATTTAACTATTCTTGCAGATTTTAACCCTCTTAATTGATGTGAAATAGCTGACTGACTTATATTTAAAAGTGCTGATAAATCACATACACACATTTCAGCTTCAAATAGTGCACAAAGTATTCTTATTCTCGTTGTATCTCCAAATACCTTAAAAAACTCCGCTAGCTCATAAAGCATCTCTTCTTGTGGTAATTTCTCTCTTACTTCTTCTACTACATTCTTGTGTATTACATTACATAAACAGCTTTCATTTTTTTCTTCCATCTTAACCCTCCATTCATATGAATGATTGTTCATATGTTCATGTTTATATATTATGCTTATCCTAGTATTTTTGTCAACATTATTTCTATGTTAAAATTTCAAAATATGAAAATATTTATTCTATTCACAATTTATTAACATATAGATATAAAGTAAATATTTTAGTGAATATAAGCTGAACCCTTTGATCCTTATTATTATTCTTTACTATTTTTAATTTAAAAATTAAGGAGATGATTTGATGATATCACTTATAATTGGAACACATGGTAGCTTTTCTAAAGAACTTATCAATTCAGCTGAACTTATTTATGGCAAGTTAGAAAATGTTAACTACATAACCTTTCTTCCTGGAGAAGGCCAAAATGATTTGATTAATAAATATAAGGATATAGTAAATAAACTTGATCAAGATCCTAAAATTCTTTTCTTAGTTGACTTGTTTGGTGGAAGTCCATTCAATGCCGCTAGTATATTAGCCTTTGATAACGTTAACATGGATGTGGTTACAGGTGTTAATCTTCCTATGTTGTTAGAGGTCTACTCTAATTTAGAAAATTCTACATTAAATGAATTAGTGGAAATAGCTATAAATTCAGCTCAAAAAAGTGTTCGCTCATTAAAAAAATCTATAGAACTAAATAAAGGAGATGACGATTTGTTATGAAAATTGGATTAGCTAGAATTGATGACAGATTAATTCATGGTCAAGTTGTAACAGTATGGACAAAAGAATGTAAATGCCAAAGGATTATTGTTTGTAACGATGAGGTTGCTAACGATAATCTTAGAAAAACTTTATTAACTCAAGTTGCTCCTCCTGGAGTAAAATCTCACGTTGTAAGTATAGATAAGGCTGTAAGAGTTTATAACAATCCTACTTATGCAAATGATACAGTTTTATTCTTATTTACTAATCCTACTGATGTAGTAAGGCTTGTAGATGCTGGAGTAACTATTAAGTCTGTTAACATTGGTGGCATGTGCTTTAAAGAAGGCAAAAAGCAATTAACTACCGCTGTATCTGTAAACGAAGAAGATGTTAAAGCTTTCAGATATCTTGATAGTAAAGGTATAGAGTTAGAAATAAGAAAGGTTGCATCTGATTCTAAAACTAACATTATACCTCTGATAAATAAAATTTTTTAATTAGTCTATAAATTTTTTTATATAAAAGGGAGGTCTACTCTATGTCAACTATTCAAATTATTCTTATCTTTTTAGTTGCATGTATATCTGGTATGGGTAGTGTTCTTGATGAATTTCAAACTCATAGACCACTTATAGCATGTACGCTTATCGGACTTATATTAGGTGATCTTACAACAGGTATCATAATTGGTGGTACTCTAGAAATGATGGCACTTGGATGGATGAATATCGGTGCTGCAATGGCTCCTGATGCTGCTTTAGCATCAATCATCTCCACTATTATAGTTATAGCTGGAAAACAAGAAATGGGAGCTGGTATTGCTTTAGCAGTTCCGCTAGCTGCTGCCGGTCAAGTTTTAACTATATTCGCTAGAACTATAACTGTTTTCTTCCAACATCAAGCTGATAAATATGCTGAAAAAGGTGATTTAAATGGAATTGACATGTGTCATCTATTAGCATTAGTTATCCAAGCTCTACGTGTATCTATTCCTTCATTAATAGTTGCTATATTCATAGGAACTGAAGCTGTTCAAAACATGCTTAACGCTATCCCTCAATGGTTAAGTGGCGGCCTTGGAGTTGCTGGTGGATTTATAGTTGTTGTTGGATATGCAATGGTTATAAATATGATGGAGGCAAAATACTTAATGCCTTTCCTATTCTTAGGATTCGTAGTTGCTGCATTTACTGACTTTAATCTTATAGCTCTTGGTGTTTTAGGAACAGTAGCTGCAATAGTTTATATTCAATTAAATCCTAAATATAACGAATCTAAAACTGTTACAATAGTAGCAAATAACGATAATGATGATTTATTAGACTAAGAAAGGAGTGTAAGTAATGAGTGAAATAAAATTAACAAAACAAGATCGTATTCATGTATTTCTTCGTTCCAATCTTCATCAAGGTTCTTGGAACTTTGAAAGAATGCAAGCTTTAGGATATTGCTATGCTATGATACCTGCAATAAAAAGATTATATCAAGGCGAAGATAGAAAGAAGGCCTTAAAAAGACATCTAGAGTTCTTTAATACTCAGCCATTTGTAACTGCCCCTATACTAGGCGTTAATCTTGCTATGGAAGAACAAAAAGCAAATGGTGCCGATATAGATGATGGTTCAATTAATGGTTTAAAGGTTGGTTTAATGGGACCTTTAGCAGGTGTTGGTGATCCAATATTCTGGGGTACTTTAAGACCTGTAACTGCTGCATTAGGAGCTTCTTTAGCACTTACTGGTAGCTTACTTGGACCTCTTCTTTTCTTCCTTCTATTCAATGTAGTTCGCCTTGGATTTAGATGGATAGGTATCGAATATGGTTATACTAAAGGTACTGATATAATCAAAGACATGGGTGGAAATAAGCTTCAAAAATTAACAGAAGGAGCTTCAATTCTTGGTTTATTCGTAATCGGAGCTTTAATTTGTAAGTGGACAACTGTTAATATTCCATTTGTATTAGCAGAATATACTGCTCAAGATGGTACAAACGTAGTTACTACAATTCAAAGTGTACTTGATAGCTTACTTCCAGGTTTAATTCCTTTATTGATGACTTTTGGTTGTATGAAACTTCTTAAGAAAAAAGTTAATCCTTTATGGATAATCTTCGGATTATTTGGAATTGGAATTATAGGATACGTATTAGGTATACTAGCTTAATAAAAAAGTACGAAGCACTTTTAATGAAAAATTATAAGTTTATAATTCTAAATTAATGTGGAAACTGCTACGGCAGTTTCTTTTTTTAAGACTACTATAAATGAATTCCTCTCTTCAATTTATAATTTATACTTTAGAATTTTTCATTATATAAATTTTTTATTAAGAATACACATACTATAAATACAATAATTATGTAAATTATATATTCACCTATCATTGTATATAATGTGTTATCATTTATAATATCCACAGATGAATTTATATATCCTTGTTTTAAAGTACTTAACCTTTCTACTACTCTTCCCTTATTATCTATAAAACAAGAAATTCCCGTATTAGCCGCTCTTACAACATATCTATTATTTTCAATAGCCCTTAGAACCGCATTATTATTATGTTCATAAACCGCTTTAGAATCTTTAAACCAAGAGTCATTACTTGCTATAAATATTACTTCAGCCCCATCTTTTACACTTTCTATTACTAATTGAGGAAATACCGATTCATAGCATACTAAGCACCCTATTTTAAGGTTGTTGTCATCAATAATTACTGATTTCTCTCCTGCTTTAAGATCTCCATCTACTAGGTTTAATTCTTTAATTATGGGAATCTTTTCTAATAGAAATTCTTCAAAAGGTAATGCTTCACCAAATGGTACTAGATGCCTCTTAAAATAAATATCTTCAATCTTCCCAGAACTATCTATAGACACTATAGAATTATACTTATAACAATCATTTTTATAGTCAGTATAAAAGGTACCAGTCATAAATGTAATATTCAGACTTTTAGCTAATTCCTTATATTCTTCTAATATCCAGCTATCATTTGAAATATCTACAGGTATAGCAGTCTCTGGCCATAATACTACTTCAGTTTTCTTGCCATATTTATTGCTATTTTCAACTGCCTCTATAGTTAATTTTTTATAAATATTAAAATTTTTTAATGTGTCTCCATTTTGCCATTTCTCGGTGGTATTAATATTTCCTTGTACTACAGTTACATTTACCTTTTCCCCATAGTTCTCTTCATTTAAGCTGAAGTATCCATAAGATATATTAATAACAAAAATTAGTATAGCTATAAAAATTGACTTCATAGCTATAACTTTACTTTTCTTATAATTAATAATTCCTTCTAAAATCATCCCATTAAAAACTATTATTATAATGCTAATAAAGCTACTTCCAAATAAAGATACACTTTGAATTACAGGTAAGTAATCTACCTGAGATATAGCAAGCTTCCCCCATGGAAATCCTAACAACCCTTGTTCTTGTATATATTCAATTACAAACCACAAACTTGCTATAGTAAAAATATTTAATAAATTACTTTTTACTTTTAGATATTTAAAAATTCCAAGCACAATACCTATTACTAAACCTTCTAATAAACTAATTAATATCCACCCACAAAAAAGTATTAACATGCTTTTCGCTTTTCCCAAATCAAGCCACTCAAAAGGATATAAATTGAATATCCAATGTAATATTACTAAATAGTAAGTAGTTCCAAAAATAGTTCCTATCTTAAATATTTTTATAAAAGTATTTTCTTGTCTAATTAATATATAAAGCAAAGGAATAAAACTTATCCACATAAGTACTCCTAAGTTATCAACAGTAAATGCTATTCCACTTACAATAGCTGATAAAACTATTAATAATATTTCACTTTTATATGAATATGTTTTCATTCTAATATCCCCTAATAGATTTAATATTTTTAAGTATTAACATAAAACTTTTTATTAAACCATCAGTATCAGTTAATATTTAATAATAAAAAAGGCTGTGCCTAAGCACTAGCCTCCTTATAAAAATATCTGATAACAGGTTAAATATTTGTTGCATAGCCCAAATCTTTGGCTCTCTTTCGTGCTGTTATCTGACTTATATTTGAGAATTCTCTATACTATAGTTTATTACCATATATCAAAAAAGTTTACAATTTATTTTGATATATTTATAATTATGCTATATTTTCTAGTTTTTCTTCTTTTTCTATTATAGTAACATTTTCTTTTCTATCAGCAATGTTTTCCTTAACAACCTTAACTGTTTGTATTATTATAGTTGGTATTACTGCTAGTAAATATATTAATCCATATTGATTTAAGCTTAAACTTTCAACTTGGAATAAGTTTTGTAAAAATGGTACAAATAAAACTGAATTTAATAATATTAATCCAATTCCAAAAGCTCCCCAAGCATATCTATTACCAAATACTCCTAATCTAAATATTGAATTTTTACCTCTACAGTTAAATCCATGGAATAATCTAGCTAAACAAAGTGTTGCAAATGCCATAGTTGAAGCTGTTAATGGAGTTGTCCCTTTAGCTCCTCCCATATAAAATGCTACTAAAGTAACTACTCCTATTAGTAATCCTTCCAGTCCAACACCTAATAAGAAGTCTTTAGTTAATATTGATTCACTTCTTCCTCTTGGTTTTTCATTTAATAATCCCTTATTAGCCTTTTCCATACCTATAGCTATAGCTGGAAGACTATCAGTTAAAAGATTCATAAATAGTAAGTGTACTGGTGCAAATATCATTGGTAAAGCCATTATTGAAGAATATAAAACAGCAATTATACCTGCAGTGTTACCTGATAATAAGAACTTAATTGAGTTCTTGATATTATTATATACATTTCTACCATTAGCAACAGACTTAACTATTGTTGCAAAGTTATCATCTGTTAATATCATAGATGCTGCGTCCTTTGAAACTTCTGTTCCTGTAATACCCATTGCTATACCAATATCAGCTTGCTTTAATGCTGGAGCATCATTAACACCATCACCAGTCATAGCAACTATTTCACCTTTTTCTTGCCATGCTTTTACTATTCTAATCTTATGCTCTGGTGAAACTCTAGCATAAACTGAGATATGCTCAATATTATTTTTCAATTCTTCATCATTCATTTTATCTATTTCTAGACCTTCTATAGCCCTATCGCCATCTCTTAAAATACCAATTTCCTTTGCAATAGCTGATGCTGTAATTTTATGGTCTCCAGTAATCATTATAGGTTTAATACCTGCTCTTATACAATCAGCAACAGCTTGTTTACTTTCTTCTCTTGGAGGATCTATCATTGAAATTAATCCTATGAAAGTAAAGTTATTTTCATCATTTAAAGTTAAATCTCTAACTTCTGATAACTCTTTATATCCAAAAGCTAAAACTCTTAATCCATTTTCAGATAGTTCTTTATTAGTTATTATTATATTTTGCTTATCTTCATAACTAATTTCCTTAATACCTTCAGAAGTCATAATATACTTAACTCTATCAAGCATTACATCTAATGCACCTTTGGTGAACATTATATTCTTGTTATCTATATTATGAAGAGTACTCATAAGTTTTCTATCTGAATCAAATGGAATTTCTGCTAATCTAGAAATATCTCCACGTAATCTTAACTCATCAATTGAAAGCTTATGCCCTAAGTTAACTAAAGCAACTTCTGTAGGATCTCCAATTTCTTTTCCATCTTGTGATGTAGAATCATTACAAAGTATAGAATTCTTTAATAAGTACGCTTGCACATTATCATCTAAACTTAAACTTTCACCATCTATAAGTTTTCCGTCAACATATACTTTTTTAACAGTCATTTTATTTTGAGTTAATGTACCAGTCTTATCAGAACAAATTATAGACACTGAGCCTAACCCTTCTACAGCTTTTAACTTCTTAATAATAGCATTTTCCTTAGCCATCTTTTGAGTGCCTAAAGCAAGAACTATAGTTACTATTGAGCTTAAAGCTTCTGGAATAGCTGCAACTGCAAGGGCAACTGCAAACATTAACGAATCAAGCACATCCATTTTTCTATATAATGATAATCCAAATACAACAACACAAATAGCCAATATTATAAACGCTAATTTTTTACTAAAATCATCTAAACTAACTTGTAGTGGAGTCTTCTTTTCTTGAGTTTCTTCCATAAGAGTAGCTATCTTACCAATCTCAGTTTTCATACCTGTTGAAGTAACTAATACTAATGCTCTACCGTATGTAACTAGAGATCCTGAAAATACCATATTTTTTTGATCACCTAAGGCAACTTCTTCTTTATCTATCGTTTCGGTTGTCTTATCCACACTTAAAGATTCTCCAGTTAATGAGCTTTCATTTACCTGAAGTGAATAATTCTCAATAATTCTTCCATCTGCAGCTACTAAGTCTCCAGCTTCTAATATTAAAATATCTCCAGGTACTACATTTTTAGAATCTATCTCTATTTTTGCTCCATCTCTTATAACCTTAGCTGAAGGTGATGATAAAGCTTTAAGAGAATCTAAAGATTGCTCTGCCTTAAAATGTTGCACAGTTCCAAGTATTGCATTTAGAATAATAACTGCAAATATTACTAATGTACTTTCTACATTATGACTCATCATTGATATTATTCCTGCAATGATTAATATAAATACTAATAAATCCTTAAACTGACTTAAAAACACTTGGATAACTGTTTGTTTCTTCTTTTCATTAAGTGCATTCAATCCATGTTTAGTTAAGCTTTCCGTCACTTGCTGTGATGTTAAACCATCTTTTGTAACATTAAAATCTTTTAATGAATCTTCTACGTTAGTATTAAAATAACTTTTCATAATTTTTCCCCCTTATCAAATTTACAATAATATGAGTCAATATAAAAAGAGACTCTTAATATAGTTCTCATTAAAATAACTTAAATGTTATCTTTATAAGAATTATATTAAAAGTCTCGTAACCCGGTAGGCACATAACACCAGACTTAAAAGTCGCGATTGTTGATGTTATATTTTAAACTACTCCCCTTTAATCAATATTAACTTTATATAGTATTATATACCACTTATTTTAAAATGTCAATTATTTATAATTCATTTTACAATTATTTAACAAATTAAAAAAAATAACTGATTTATTAAAATATATACCCTTAACTGTATTTTTATGGTATAATAATGGCATAAACCTACCAGGCAAAAATAGGTTTGAAAACGAAGGTAATCTGCTAATACCTTCGTTTTTACTTTAATTTTTTATTATTGTAAACATTTTAAAGGAATTTTTTTATTCTTGCCGAATATTTATATTATAAAAGTATTTAGCGAGGTGACTTATGAACCATATATTTTATATTAGTAATGATTGTATAGAAGTATTCCTGTCTGATACTTCTTCTACTGAAGATGATGAATTATTAGCTAAAGCATTAAATTTTATGAGAAACTCTGGTTTAACAGTTACTTTAAAAGGATTCGATAAATATAATCGAGCTATAGTAGATATTGATGGCGTAATACATACTGTAGCTAAAAATGGGACCTTAGGTCTAAGCCAAAGATTTATTACAGCAAAACATCAAGTATCAATCGTAGAAAACTCTAAAAGATATAATAATATAGCTAAATTATTAGCATAGTGTATTTAATTTAAACAACCTCTAAAAATATAAATTTCATAGTTTATATTTTTAGAGGTTGTTAATTTTTTTATATTTTTTACTCTACCCAAAGTTGTGATGAATATATCCCCCCCTTTCCAGAAATAATCACACTTATTATACAAACACTCATAGCAAATACTATATTTACAGATCCAAACAATTCAAGATACATAATAAAACATGCTATTGGAGCATTGGTTGCTCCAGCGAATACCCCAACTAACCCTAATGCTGCCGCTACCGATCTTGGAACTCCAAATATATTGGATAAAGTAGACCCTAATGTTGCTCCAATTACAAATAGTGGCGTTACTTCTCCACCTTGATATCCTGCACCCAAGCAAAGTGTTGTTAAAACTAGCTTAATCAAAAAAGCAAAATTAGGCACTTCTTTAATAAATGCATCTGTTAATAATCCTAGACTCAAATTATTATACATTCTATTACCTATAATAAGTGTTGCAATCATCATTAAACTTCCACCTACAAATATTTTCAAATAATTATTACTTATATATTTACCTAATACATATTTGAAAAGCTTAGTCATATCTATAAATAATTTACTAGCTAAACCAAAGCAAATAGCTAAGGCTATTATTCTTAATATATTAGTAAACATAAATGGTTCTACTGGTGGAATATTAAAATGTGTATGCTTTACTCCTAAAAACCTGACAACTCTATCCCCTACTATAGCTGCAGTTATTGCAGGTAACATTGAATCGTAACTTAAACTTCCAATATATGATACTTCTAATGCAAATACTGTTCCTGTAAGAGGTGTTCCAAAGACAGATGAAAATCCCGCTGCAACTCCACTAATTAACAAAATCTTTTTATCTTGATTTTTATTTATCATCTTACATAAATAATTACCTATTGTTCCTCCAATTTGCACCCCAGTTCCTTCTCTCCCTACAGACCCACCAAATAAATGAGTTAATACTGTACCTACAAATACTAATGGGGCCATAATAAACTTAATTTCTTCTGTGCTACCGTTTATATTTTCAATTATTATATTATTCCCTTTACTAGAGTTTCCTCCAAACTTCTTATAAAGAAATGTCATTAATACTCCTGAAATAGGTAACATCCATATAAGATTATAATAATTCAAATTTAAATATATAGCTTTTTCTAGTAATATTAAAAAAACGCCTATAGAAATCCCTGATAATAATCCAATTATAACTGCAATAAATGTAAGCTTTAAAATTTTTATAGATTTCATCTTTGTCACTCCATACATTCATTAATGATATTAAGTTTCCCATAATTTCAAAATAATATTTTAAAACTAAATGTATATTCTACTTGCACATTTAATTTCAAAGTGTTATATTATATTCATAGATAATGATTATTAAATAATATAGATTCAAAAGGAGTTTTAATTATGTTAGATAAAAAAACAATAGATATAATAAAAAGTACAGTCCCAGCTTTAAAGGCACATGGATTAGAGATTACGAAAACTTTCTACAAAACAATGTTTGAAAGAAACCCTGAAGTTGCCCCACTATTTAATATGGATAGTCAAAAATCTGGAGAACAACCTAAAGCTTTAGCAATGTCAATACTAGCTTCTGCTCAAAATATAGACAACCTATCAGCTATAATGCCTGTAGTTGAAAAAATAGCTATAAGACATTGTGATTCAGGAGTAAAACCTGAACATTATCCAATAGTTGGAGAAAATTTATTACTTGCTATTAAAGAAGTTTTAGGAGATGCTGCTACAGATGAAATTATAGATGCTTGGGGCAAAACTTACGAAGTACTTGCTCAAGTGTTTATCGATGTTGAAGCTAAAATATATGCTTCAAGGGCTTAAAATATTCAAATAATACATTAACTAACGATATATCAGATAATATTGTAAAAAGTACACCTACATATATAACTAGGTTTAAGACATTACAAAAAAACTTAAAATAATATATAAATCCAAAAGATAGTAGTTAAAAAGCAATATATTTTAACTACTATTTCTCATTTATTACATTTATACTAATTAAATATCTGTTTTTACATTTCACAAATATTATTTCCCTCTCATATAATACACTATAGCATTACTTGGAGTTGAATCATTTGATATACGCACTAGTTCTAGCAGGGGGAAAAGGTACTAGGTTATATCCCTTATCAAGGACTAACCAACCAAAACAATTCTTAAAACTAATTAATGGTAAAAGCTTTTTAGTAAACACTGTAGATAGAATTACTCCTCTTATTAATAAGGAGAATATTTACGTTGTTACTAATCAAGATTATGTAGATAAAATTAAGGAAGAGCTAAGCGATATAAATCCTGATAATATATTTACAGAACCTCAAAACAAGGAAACCGCAACTTGCATAGGTTTATCTGCAGTCAAGCTTTTAAAAAAGGATAAAGATGCCATAATGGTCGTCTTACCTTCAGATCACCATGTAGAAGGTAAGAAAGAATATTTAGATGTATTATCAGAAGCTATTGATATAGCTAATAAACGTCGAGGTATTGTAACTGTTGGCATTAATCCAACTAGACCTGAAACAGGGTATGGTTATATTGAAATGGGAGAAAGAATTGTATCTTCTGAGGCAGCTTACAAAATTGCTCGATTTACTGAAAAACCCAATATAGAGGTTGCTAAGGATTTTCTACTAAAAGGCACTTATCTATGGAACTCTGGTATGTTTATCTTTAGAGCAGATGTTATTCTGCGTGAAATAGAAAAATATCTTCCAAAGATGTATAAATCACTTATGGAGATTTATCAAAACATCGGTGAAGAATTTGAAGAGCAAGTAGTTAGGGAACAATACAATCTTATAGATGGAATATCTATTGACTTTGGCGTAATGCAACGTACTCGAAAGGCATATGTAATCAAAGGTAACTTTGCTTGGGATGATATTGGTAGTTTTACTGCACTTAGTCGCTTTTTAAGTCAGTCTAGCAGTAACAATATCAGTAAGAATGTATATGTTCAAGATTGTGAAAACTGTTCAATCTTTGGAGATAAAAATTTAATAATAGGTTTTGGCGTTAAGGATTTAGTAGTTGTAGATGCCGGTGATGTTATCCTTGTTATGGATAAGAATAAAGACCAGGAAATTAAACATCTATTAAATGACCTTAATACTAGCGAGCAATTTGATGATTTTGTATAAAATCATTGCTGTAAAGAGGCTACCATATTGGTGGCCTCTTTACAGTTATTTGAATAGTTTATTTCATTACTTTTCTTAATAGCTTTATCCTATCATTATAAGGTGCAAATCTTATCTTAAATTCTATAAATGTTCCTCTTTTCATTACTGACTTAGTATGAGTAAATGTATTGAAACTATCTTTCCCGTGATATTTTCCTAAACCACTTGGTCCAACTCCGCCAAAAGGAAGATTTCCATTAGCCACATGTATTATAGTATCATTTATAGTTACTCCACCAGCACTAGTTCTTTCTATAACATATTCTATTTTTTTGTTACTCTCAGAAAAATAATATAAAGCTAGCGGTTTTTCTCTCTTGTTAATAATACTAATTATTTCATTTAGGTCATTAAATTCTATTACTGGAAGTATTGGCCCAAAAATTTCATCAGTCATAACTAATGACTCTAATTTTACATTAGTTAAAATGGTTGGCTCCATATATAATGTTTCTTTATCAATTTCTCCTCCAAAATATATTTCTCCATCCTTTAAATAATTAGAAAATCTATCTAAAGATATAGTGTTTACTATCCTAGGGTAATCTGGACTTTTCTTTATATTTTCTCCAAATTGATTTTTAATTTCTTTAACTAAAGCCTTTAAAAATTTATCTTTTATATTTTTGTGTATAAACAAATAGTCAGGAGCAACACAAGTTTGACCTGCATTTAAAAATTTTCCCCAAACTATCCTCTTTGCAGCTAAATTAATATCAGCATCACTATCTACTATACAAGGACTTTTTCCTCCGAGTTCTAAAGTTACAGGAGTAAGGTTTTTCGCTGCCTTTTCCATAACTATTTTCCCAACTCTTACACTACCAGTGAAGAATATATAATCAAAGGGTAAATCCAAAAGATAAGATACTACTTCTTTTCCTCCTAAAGGATCTACAACTCTTATATAACCCTTATCAAAATTATTATTTATAATCTTTTCTAATAACTTAGCTGTATTTATAGTATTCTCTGAAGGCTTTATTATTGCTGTATTTCCTGCTGATATAGCCCCAATCAGCGGTGCAAGAACTAACTGGAATGGGTAATTAAATGGACCAATTATTAAAGTAACTCCATAAGGTTCTTTATACACATAACTTTTAGATGGATAATGAACAATAGGAGAACTCCTTTTTTCTCTTTTCGCCCACTTTCTAATATTCTTTATATGTAAATTAATCTCATCGTATATTATACCAACCTCTGTTGCGTAAGCCTCAAAATTTGATTTTCCTAAATCCTTCTTTAAAGCTTGTAATATTTCCTCTTCATTTTTTTGTATAATTTTTTTCAACTTTTTTAATTCATTAATTCTAAAATCAATGTTTTTACTTTTTCCTAATTCAAAAAACTTTTTCTGTTCACTAAATATTAATTCTATCTCCTTCATATCTACCTCTCTAAATATATCCTTAATTAAATTTTATCATATTTAAAATTTCCTTCAAATATATTTATAGGCATACGAAATTCTGGCATTCCAGCTACATATGGTGCTATCTCATATTGTCCATAGTAGATAACTAGGTTTCCATCTTCTATATAAAATTTTGTCTTTTCATCTATTCCATTAAATCCTTCCTTTCCTGAAAAATACATGTCCGGATTTTTATTTATTTCACTTCTAATACTAGAATCAATTATATTTTTGTAATTATATTCTTCTTTAAAAAGATCTTTTAACGTTAATATTTCTCCTGTTAATTCATCAATATTATATGATTTTCTAGTTGTTGCCCCATGAGCTCCTCCTGTATATTGATAATAATCAATATACAAACTTACAATCTTTTGCAAACTAGTTATTTTATATTTAGACATAAGCTGATATGGGTTTAATGGAGGTGTTCCATTCTTAAAATACTCATCAGAAATATATTTAACATCATTTATCCACTCTTCTGTCCAATTTACAATTAAATTATTTATTTTATTTTCTTTATCTTCATTCGCCAATCCTTTTATCTGTGGAATAATTACATCGATTTGCAAATAATCATTTTTACTCTTATATATTTTATCCACAACATTAACTTGTGGAAAAATATTACTACTTCCCCTAGTTATCAACATACTTTGTGGATAAGATTGAAAAATTGTTGATAACATCACTATTACTAAAATCGCCTGTTTTAGCCATTTCATCGATATCTCTCCTCACTTTTCGACATATTACTTTCTTTTGTTAATATTATCTACATATTTGTTTATAATTATTAACATCACTATCAACAAATTTATAACAACTTATCCACAGCCACCTGTGGAAAGTGTGTGTAACTCCTTTATTTGTAAAAAATAATTTTAGATTAAATTTTCCCAAATATTTTTTTATTATACACATTAATTAATTCGTTATATAATCCACCAAAAAACATCATCTATCTCTTCATACTAGATATTGAATTACGTTTTTACCTTTAATTTTGGCAAAAAAAGAAACTGCATAGGCAGTTTCAAATAATTTTAATAATAATTCTCTTTTATTTACTCAACATCTTTAGTTTTTATAGATGTTGATATTAATTCATTAAGATCTTTTAGCTCTTTTTCAGTTAAATCCCGCCATTGGCCAACCTTTAAATTATCTAAATTAACATTCATAATTCTTATCCTCTTAAGTTTTGTAACTTCATAGCCTAAAGCTTCACACATTCTTCTAATTTGTCTGTTCAAGCCTTGTGTAAGTATAATTCTAAAAGTATTATTACCTTCTTTTCTTACGTAACATTTTTTCGTTACTTGACCTAATATTCTTATCCCATTACTCATTCTTCTAACAAACTCATCATTTATTGGTTTATTTACAGTTACTATATATTCTTTTTCATGATTATTTCCAGCTCTAAGAATCTTATTAACTATGTCACCATCATTCGTTAAGAATATTAATCCTTGTGAATCTTTATCTAATCTTCCTATAGGAAATATTCTTTTATCATGCTTAACAAAGTCAACTATGTTTCCCTTAACCTTATGTTCAGTTGTACATGTAATACCCACAGGTTTATTCAAAGCTATATAAACTAATTCTTCATCTTTATATATCTTTTTTCCATCAACTCTTACAACTTGACCTTTTGAAACTTTGGTTCCCATAGTAGCTTTTATATTATCTATAGTAACTCTTCCGCTCTCAATTAATTTATCTGCCTCTCTTCTTGAACAATATCCCGATTCACTTATATATTTATTAAGTCTTATATCATCTGGTCTATCATTATGTATAATTATTTTCTTATTAATCCTTTGTGAATTTTGTTTCATATACTTACCTCTTACTAATATAAATTCTGCTCCATTCCAGAATTATTTAATTTAAAATCTATTTGTTCAACATATATGTAATCCTCTGTCTTAGACAATGCACCATATTTTATTGGTTTTCCATTTACAGCTACTATTATACCTGTTTGAGGCATCATGTCGTTCTCATTTGCATACTTAATTATACTATATATTGCATAATCTACTCCCTTATCAATAACATCAATGGTTTCTACCATTTTGTTTCCTCTTTCAGTTCTAGAGTATATATTCTTTATTTTATCAAAAGAATTTACCTCTAATATAATATCTGATGTCGTTCCTACCATTACAGTACTTACTACTTTAGTATATCTAAAAATTGTTATTCCAATAAGAACTATAAAAATAGCAGCTAACATGGATATGTGAAATTTATAATCACTCAATAATTTCTTCGGAGTTGCTGTAACCTCTTCACCTATAGATGTTATATCATTTGTCTTAACCTTTATTAAGTCGCCCATAGATGTCATTATCATAACATTCTTTTTTCTGCAGCTTATAACAATACCCTTCACATCATTATTATCTTTTAAAATACTTAATGCATTTACATCTATATCTCTTTCTTCATCTTCTATGACTCTTAAATAGTCTTGTATATGCTTATATTTAGGATCTGATAATATAACAACATACGTTATTATATTATCTCTCCATTCCTCTAAATATCTTCTAGTCTTGCCAAATTCCTTCGCTACTACACTCATAGGAATACTTTTTTTACTTTTAAATTTATCTAATATCTCTACATCTTGAACTATAAAAAAAGCTATGTTTAATAGTTCATTTTTTATAGAATAAGGTACTTCTCTTAATGCTAAATCTTTTAGTACTACTCTATAATTAATAAGTTCTTTTTTTAATACTAAAATTTGTTCTTTTCTTTCTTCAATTATTTCATCACTTATTACTATAAGCGGTGCCATAGATGAAAACCTATATACTGTTCTTTCGTCCTTACCCATTTTTATCCCCTAACTACTTAAGCTTTCTTCTGAAATTAGCTTTCCCTTTACTATAACTCTTTGCTTTGCCCCTACTGTACATGTTACTAATGTCATAGTTGCTTCTTTTGTATTATCTAAGACCTGAACATCCTCAGGTTCTACAATAAAATTATCCTCTACCACATAAGTATATTTTTTATCCTGAGTTTTAACTATTACCTCATCTCCGGCCTTAACTTTATATAAATTAATAAAAGCATCTGTATAATCAGAAACTCTATGTCCTGCTACTGCAAAATTCCCTTTCTCTCCTGGAGCAGCAGAATCAGTAAAATGTCCTAAAAAGTATTTAAGAACATCATCTGATATACCTTCAACTAATGCTTGAGATAATTTTATGCTTGGTATCTCTATTATAGCTATAGGTGTATATCCATTAATTTCATCTAGATTTACTGTCTCTTTATTTCCAGTTGAAGTACCTTCACTTATACCACTTTCAAACATTTCAATAATAGCTTTTTGTTTTCCAATAGTTTCTACTTTTTTATACACTACTGTTGCAATTATAGTTATCCCTACAACTATAAGTAGTAATCCAATAATCCTTCTAAACTTGTCCACTTCTCCACCACCCATAATTAAATTATTAAATAAGTTCATATTTTCTTTTTTATACATATATTATAGCATAAAGTATTTTAAATATATTATTTGAAATCAATAATATTCAAGATCGGGTGGTTTAACATGCATCGTCAAAAAAATACTGTTGTCTATGTAGACTTCCTATTTACACGAAAAAAAATAAAATCAAAATTTATGATTTTATTATACTCATTTTATACAAAAATAAGAAAATCTTTTCTTAAATCTTCTCTAAAAAAACTCTACAAAAAATCAACTATATCAACTAAAGAACAAAGCTCTAATTATTAAAATCTATCCTTCTATTTAAAATTGAAATTTTCTATTGTATTTGTGGTAAAATATATTTATATTTTTATCGAGGTGATTTTAATGAGAATAGGAATGGGATATGATGTTCATAAATTAGTAGCAGATAGAGACTTAATATTAGGCGGAGTAAAAATTCCCTATGAGTTAGGTTTATTAGGACACTCTGATGCTGATGTTTTATTGCATGCAATAATGGATTCATTACTTGGAGCTTCTGCTCTTGGAGATATAGGAAAGCACTTTCCGGATACAGATCCAAAATATAAAGGTATTTCTAGTATACACTTACTAAAAGAAGTTGGTAAACTTTTAAAGGATAATGGTTTTGAGATAAATAATATAGATTCAACTATAATTGCTCAAAGACCAAAGATGGCTCCTCATATTCAAGATATGAGAAAAAATATAGCTGATGCATTAAATATCAATATAAATCAAATAAATGTTAAAGCTACAACAGAAGAAGGCCTTGGCTTCACTGGTGAAGGAAAAGGAATTTCATCGCAAAGCATCTGTTTATTAGTTAAGAGTTAACAGAGAAAAGTTAATAGTTATTAATCCTCCAATAAAAATATTACTGTAATTAGAATTCAGTAATATTTTTATTTTTTTGTATATATTTTTTTGTGGTGTCAATATTATTAGATATTAAGTTTTAGGAGGATTTATGAGTAGTATAATCGCAAATAAAACCTTTGAATTTTCTATAAATATAGTCAACTTATATAAAACTATATCTACAAATAACAAAGAATATATTTTATCGAAGCAACTTTTAAAATCTGGAACTAGTATCGGTGCTAACGTTTCGGAAGCATTAAAAGCTCAATCAAGGAAAGACTTCTTAAGCAAAATGTACATAGCATTAAAAGAAACTAATGAAACAGAATACTGGATAAAATTATTAATAGCATGTTCTTATATAGAAGAAGAATTCGGTAATGATTTATTATGTAACTGTAATGAGATTTCTAAAATATTAACTTCTATAATAAAAACTACTAAGCTAAACATCTAGAATAAAATAATTATTTTTTCAAAACCTCCTGATTAACTTTCTATATATATTATATAGATAAAAAGTGCGCTATGCGCACTTTTCTCCCTAACTCTTATCTTTTAACTTTTAACTATTAACTCTTTCAGCTTTTCTGTAGTGCCAGAATATTGCTATAATCGCACAAACTCCCATTAAGTATGGATAAAATAAATATTTCATAATTGCAAATGGTGATATAGCCGCCAGTCCTGCTGCTGAAATTAATTGTGCTCCATAAGGAATTATTCCTTGAAATACACAAGAGAACATGTCCATTATACCAGCTACTCTTTTTGGCTCAAGACCAACCTCATCTGATATATTTTTTGCTATAGGTCCAACTGTAACTATAGCTATTGTATTATTAGCAGTACAAATATCAACAAGACTTACTAATGTTGCTATTCCTAATTCAGCATTTCTCTTATTTTTGAATCCTCTTAATCCCTTACTTAATATATAATCTATTCCACCATTATGTTTTATTAATGATATTGTTCCTGATATTAACAGTGATATTATTATAAGTTCCCCCATCCCCATAACTCCTGTTGCTATAGATTGAGATAATGCCATTATATCAAAGCTTCCAAAATATATACCTATACAACCTGCTATTATAATTCCACCTAAAAGAACTAGTATAACATTTAATCCTAATAAAGATGAAACAATTACAGCTATATAAGGTAATATTTTAATTAAACTAAATTCTAAGGATTCCACTTGTGTTACTCCAGCATTTCTTGTTAAAAATGCTAATAATAGAGCTGTAATTATTGCAGCTGGTAAAACTATTTTAAAGTTCATCTTAAACTTATCCTTCATTTCACATCCTTGTGTTCTAGTTGCAGCTATAGTTGTATCTGAAATAATCGAAAGGTTGTCCCCAAACATAGCCCCACTTACTACTGCTCCTACTGCTAAAGCGACTAACCCCCCTGTTTTATCTGCTATTCCAACTGCTATTGGAACTAAGGCAACTATCGTCCCCATCGATGTACCTACAGATAACGCTATAAAACATGCTATTATAAATAATCCAGCTATTAAAAGATTGCTTGGTAATATTGATAATCCTAAATTAACTGTTGAATCAACAGCTCCCATATCTTTTGCAACTTGAGCAAACGCTCCTGCTAAAACAAATATTAATATCATTAATATTACGTTACTATCACCGGCCCCTTTACAAAAGATTTCTATTTTATCCGATAATGATTCTTTTCTATTCATAAGTATTGCTGTAAATGCTGCCACTGAAAATGGTATTATTACTGATACTGCATACATATCTCCAGCCATTGCTGACAAACCTACATAAACTATTAAAAAAACTAGTAATGGTAATAAGGCACTTAAACTTCCCTTTTTCTGCATCGTGTTTCCTCTCTCCTTTTTACTTATCTAAGAAATAAAAAAACTTCAGTAATAAATACTGAAGCTCTGCATTCTTAATATTTATACTTCTTATCTATCAGGATTTAGCACCACATTTAATTCAATGATAAATTATAAATTTTAAATGGAAAATGAAAAATACTTAAGTAATAATTTCTCATTTTCCATTTTCAATCTGCCATTGAAAATAGGTTGCCGGGCTTCATAGGGCCAGTCCCTCCACCGCTCTTGATAAGGTATTCTCTTTTTATAT
>OGIX01000166.1_pt1 | contig 62536 bp, 49 predicted proteins | sample 1571901 | NCBI WGS metagenome assembly OGIX01 (sample SAMEA2582102, study PRJEB24529) | metagenome | biome: Human gut stool | place: China | collected 2011
TGAAAATTTCTAAAAAAGTAATAGGTTTAACTCTTGGGGCAACATTAATGTTTGGTGCTGGTACAATGGTTGCTAACGCTAAAGTTAATAATATGTCTTATAATAGAGCTGCTCTAGGATATACTCAATTAAGCGGTCAAAACGATAATTATAACGATAATTCTAACTACAATTATGATGATGAAGAGTTCTTTAGAGATATGTATAACCATTGTCATGGAAATAGAAGTGAAAATACAGGCTATAGAAATGGAATGATGAATAATTCTTATAATATGATGAATTATTAAAATAAATTAGGCTATATCAAAACCAAGTATATAAAATATACTTGGTTTTAATATAGCCTTAAAATATTGTTTAATTAATTTTAGTGACAATTTGTTGAGCTTCTTATTAATGTATTTACATCTGATGATGTTTCAATATAAGTAACTAGATCTTCTTCTGAAACATATGCCGAAATAAACTCTTCATTATACTTCCATATATAAATTCTATCATTAGTAGGTATAAAATACTTCATAACTATAGTTCCTTCTCCAAGGATTTCCTTTAAAGTACTATAGCTTTTAATATCAGAAATGTCATTTATATAATTAGTATCTAAAGACTTTGAACTAATATCAACGATTTCTGAAGTTAAAACTATTCTGCTTTCTATATTGACTAACTTGTCCATAAAAAATGTTGTATCTAGAAAATACTCAATACCATCCTCTTCGTATATCCAATACATAACCTTTAATGTATCGTCACCTTCTTCTGGATAAACTACTTCACCTTTACTTCCAATTAAATCTATTACCTCATCAAAGGAAAGAAAATTAGCTTTACTATCTTTTTCAAACTTCAAATTTTTAAGATTTTCTATTTTGGACAGGTCCTCTATAACTGGTGTTTTTTGAGTATTTGATACAGAAGATATTTCTTCTTCTGTACCACTTTCTTTACCTATTGTGTCATCCTTTGTGCTACATCCTGCAAAAATAAAAATTGTAGAAGCTACTAAAGATATTCCTATTAGTTTTTTATATTTTTTTCTTATAATCATTTATTTTCTCCTTTTAACTTAAAAATACTTTTTTCTTAAAACTTCTTTATCAATACTTTTGAAGTCTGATTCTGATAGAACTTCAATAATCGTAAATATCCTATTTCCTCTTATTAATCCATATTCTCCGGATTCTAATCCTTCTAATGTTAATGTTCCCTTTCCGTCCTCAATGCTAATTTTTGAAATAACTTTACTAAGTGTACTATCTAATAAATAATACATTCCATCAATCTCTGATAAGTTTCCTACATCAAAATTAATTGTTAATGGAACATCCTCCTGTGCAACTATAACAAGTGGTTCAAAATCTGTTTTGTCAGCTGTTACATTTATCACTTGCTCATTATCCAAAATTTCCATTTCTTTTATTAATTTAGAAGTGGGAACTTTAGATAAAGGCATCCCATAAAATTCAACCTCCTCAGTTCCAGCTACTGAATCACTAGGAGATTCATCTTCCTGTGTAATTGAATTTATATCATCAACAACTTTTATCTTCCCACGCTTCATTCCCATCCAACAACTAAAGTTAATATCTCCTTCAGTAGGTGTAAATTCTATTACATTTTCACCTCTAGATAATTTTTTTCTAATATCTAAGCTTGGAAAAATCACTTCATTATTACAAGAGGTTAAAGTATCTCCATCTATTATTAATTTAGTTTTTATTCCTTTTTGAACATATATAGTTTTAGGAGAATATCCAGATGCTATTGCAGATATTCTTATTGTTTGCTCGTCTCCATTAATTACTGCCACATTTTCAACGCTAGTACTTATCGTTGTTTCTTTATTATCAGAAGCCAATGTAAAATCTACACCTAAAATTGCTAATCCTCTATTTGTCATGGATATACCTAATACTAAAACAATAGCACCACTTATCTTTAATAAATTCTTAGTCCCCCTTTTAGTTAATAAGCTTGATATAACTCCAAATAGTAACATCAGTGGGATTGTCCCTAAAGCAAAGAAGAACATAGATAAAGCTCCTGAAACTATGCTTCCAGTAGATAATGCATATAGTTGCATAGCCTGAAGTGGTCCGCAAGGCATAAATCCATTTAATAAACCAACAATAAAAGGTGTATTCTTTTTACTTGACACCTTACAGCTTGACCACGGTAACTTTATGTTAAATCGTCTAAGGGCTTTAAAGCCATAAATGTTTAATCCCATTATCACCATAAATATACCTGCTATTATAGATATAAAACCTTGTGATAATGAAGATAATGAAAATACACTACCTAATCCTCCGACTATTCCACCAAGTATTGTATAAGAAATAACTCTTCCTGAATTATAAAGTAATGAAGGCTTTAACCTTTCAAATTTTGAACTCTCTTTTATAGTTATACTTTGAGAAATCATAATTCCACCACACATACCTATACAGTGAAGCGAAGAAAAAATTCCTATTGTAAATAATACTCCATAGCTTACTTTCGATGAAAGTGATTCTGAAATATTAAATGAACCTGAGTTATTTCCTAATATAACTATAAAAATTGCTATTGCTACCATAATTAACATCGGAAATGCCTCTGACGATTTTTTATTATTATCCCCAACTGTATATCCTGCCTTCTTAATAGCATCAGTTATTTTATAAGTACTACAATTAAAATCATCAAATTTTATGTATACTTTACTAGTTTTATAGTCCGCCTTTACTGATTTAACTCCATTTAACTTTTTAATTTCTTTTTCTATTCTGTTTTCACAAGATGTGCACACCATATCATTTATAGTTAATGATATATTTTTAATTGACAAATCTATCACCTCATATTTAAATATAGAATAAATATAAAATAAAAATATGTAGAAATTATGGAGTAATCTTCATAATTCCTACATAAAAATAAAGAATAATTTATATGTAATTTGAATCTCACTTAAGGAGTAATACTTATGAATAACAATATAAATATTTTAGTAGTAGATGATGAAGAAACTATTGTGGATGTAATAGAAGCTTATTTAAAAAACGCTGGATACAATGTTTTCACAGCATATGACGGAAAAGAGGCCATTAGTATATTTAATAATGAAAATATAAATTTGATTATTTTAGACTTGATGTTACCAGACATAAGTGGTGAAGAAGTTTGTAAAATAATAAAAAATGAAAAAGATGTACCTATAATAATGTTAACAGCTAAAATTAATGAGGATGATATACTAAATGGATTTAACTTAGGTGCTGATGACTATGTTGTTAAACCTTTTAGTGTAAAACAGCTTATAGCAAGGGTTTCTGCCGTCCTTAGAAGAGTAAAAGATCTTTCTTCTAGTCCTATACTATCCTTTAATAATGGTGACTTAATTATAAACTTAGAAAGTCATGAAGTTAAAAAAAATAATAAGTTAATTACACTAACTCGTTCTGAGTATAATATTTTATTAACACTTTCTGAGAATATAAAAAGAGTTTTTACTAGAAATGAGCTTATAGATAGAGTTATGGGGGAGGATGTAGATGTTTTTGATAGAATAATTGATTCCCATATAAAAAATTTACGCTCTAAAATTGAAGATGATAGTAAATCACCTAAATATATTTTAACTATCTACGGTGTAGGCTATAAGTTTGGTGGTAATAAAGATGATTAAGTTAAAAAATAAAGTAATATTATTATTTGCTCTTTTTTCATTAGCTATAATCTTACTTACAAATATAATCTCAAATATATTAATAAAAAATAACTTTAATCAATATATCAAAGGTACAATCGAAGAAAGAAAGGCCTCCATTATAGAAGATGTATCTTCTACTTATAATTATGGTAGATGGAATCTGAAAAATCTAGATAAGATTGGATTATCAGCTCTTGATAATGGTTTAATAATAAAAGTTTCTGATACAGATGGAAAAGTTATATGGGATGCACATAAAAACTATGGCTCTATGTGTCAGATGATGTTAGATGAAATGAATTCAAATATGGGGAAAATAAATCCTAACAATAAAGATGAATACGTTGAAGAGTCTTATAAGATTAATAAAGGTCTTGTTGATATAGGTACTATATCAATAGGTTATTCCGGTCCGATATACTATAATAATTCAGATATTATGTTTTTTAAAGCATTGAATACTACTTTAATAATAGTCTCTGTATTAGCAATAATATTATCAATTGTTATTGGAATACTACTATCCTCTAATATAAGTAAGCCTATTTTAGACATGGCATCTTCAACTAAAGAAATTTCAAAAGGAAATTATAATAAGAAGCTTAAATGTAACAATAATATTAAAGAACTAAATGAAATGATATGTTCCATAAATGAACTTTCTAATAGCTTACAAAAAGATGAAGAGATGAGAAAAATGTTAACAAGAGATATTTCTCATGAGCTTAGAACTCCCTTAACTACTATAGGGCTCCAGATAGAATCTTTAATTGATAAAGTATGGGAACCTACGGAAGAAAGATTGATTAGTATTCAAAGTGAAATTCTTAGATTAACTAGATTGGTTAAATCCCTAGAAGAGCTATCTTACTATGATAGTGATTCACTTATTTTAGAAAAAGAAGAAGTAGATATACAAGAAATTATTAAAAGTTTAGTCATCAACTTCGAAAAGCAAGCTCTTGATAAAAATATTCAAATAACGAAACACCTTACATCAGTTATTGCAAACATTGATAAAGATAAGATTAGTCAATGTATTATAAATCTACTCTCTAATAGTATTAAATATACTGAACCTGGTGGAGCAATAGAAATAAGCTTACTAAATGATGATAAAAATGCATATATATCTATTAAAGATAATGGAATAGGCATGGAATCTCATCATTTAAAAAATATTTTTAAGAGGTTCTATAGAGTTGATTCATCTAGAGCTAGAAAAACTGGTGGCGTAGGAGTTGGCTTAACTATATCAAAATCTATAATCGAAGCACACGGTGGAAACCTACATGTTAAAAGTAAACTTCATGAGGGAAGCGAGTTTATAATAGTAATTCCTTTAAATTCATTATAATAAATACCATATAAAAATAGCGATAAGTATTCAATTCTAAGTATACTTACCGCTATTTTTATTTTTCAAGTATATCAATTTTATATGCCCTAACTCTTATTATTCTTATTAATATTAATATGATTAAGGAATGCATTAACAAAACAAAGTATAGCTGTAACTCCTTGTAATAATAGTAGTGATAATGATTTATTATCACCTATACTAAATGTGAAAGCTATTAAGAAACAAATCCCTGCCAGTATCCACAAATTTCTGCTTAACTTTAGCTTCTCCATAATTCCCCCGCCTACTTAACCTTATTCTTACTTTTCTTAGAATCAATATAAGTAAGGTAAGTAGCAATAAAAATACCAAATGCAACCCAAGGAAAAGCAGCGTTTATAAAATTACCCATAACAATTACTCCTCTAAATTTATTATTTACATATAATTCTATTAAATATTTTTCTTTTATATTCACTTAATGGAAGCCTATTATGATTTTCAAAATACATTCCCATAAAAATTAAAGTAAGTCCTAACCCTGCACATATACCTTTTATAAATTCTGGAAAAATACCACTTCCATTTATCAATAAAAAAATGCAATTAATTAACAATCCATATTTTAAATATACATTAAATTTCTTCATATCATAACCTCCTACATAAATTTATTATCCCTCTTGAAACCACAACTTTACTCCTTGCACTTAGAATCAATCACCTTTAACACAGTCAAACCATGACCCTTCACTTGCTTTAAGCACTCTTGGACATTTGCACAGCAAATCTTTTCCCCACACCACGGTTGTCTTTTCACCTCAGGTCTGCTGATTCCATTATTCCTTTACAAAATCTCTTAACCTGAAACTTCCTGCTGTAAAGAATACTGCTGACATTAAAAGTATTATAATTACTGGTACTAAAACCTCTCCAGTGTTAATTATTCTTAGCAACCAAGTAAATGGTGAAATCACACTTATTTTATTTATTATTTCTGGGATATTTTCAAAAGAATTAAGTTCTCCACTAAACATAGCTATTCCATAAGACATAAGTCCAAATAATACTATGAATAAACTTGCTAAGCTTTGATTTTTAATCCATCTTGTTGATGCCACTATCACTGCAGTCGTAAACATACTTCCTAAGAATATTATTAGTATTCCTTGTGCAATATTACAATTTGGCATTTTTAAGATAGCTTGTAATATTACAAATGCTAGACTACTTAATACTCCTTGAATTATAAATGTTGATAAAAATAAGCTACCTAAGATTTCAATATCTGAATTAGCTGTTGCTATAGTTCTTCTCAATACCTTTTGAGCTTTAAGCTTCATTATATCCTCTGTAATAATAGACCCACCTATCATCATTAGATAGCATATCATTATAATAGTCATTGTATAATCACCTTTATCTACTACATCTGATGTTTGTATTGTAGTAACTATAGAATTAGTACTTAGTCCTGTACTAATATCCTCTTGCAATTTATCATTAATATAAGTTGTTATTATATCTTCAGCCATTATAGAACCTGTAGTAACTTGGCTTTTATAAGCTTTAACCTTTGGGGCTTCGCCTTTATCTAGAAGCTCTTTAAAGCTACTATCTATAGAATAAATTACTCCAACTTTGTTTTCTCTTAGTAAATTCATATTATCTTCAATAGTTCCATTTACTATTTGAACACTGTATTTCTCATTCAATTTATCAATAATTTCAGTAGAATATTGTGACATACTATTATCTATAATACCAATTGTGCCTATTCCTTCGCTTCCACCACCATTACTTAAAAATACAATCATTCCAATAGGTAGTAGTAATGTTACTATCAGCATAAAAGGATTTTTTAAATGTCTTTTTATATTAATTAACGTTAATCTTATTAAGCCCATAATTTCCTCCTACTAACTAAACTCTCTTTTATCATTGCTATTAAGAATGAGACCACTGAAACTGCTAGTACTATTAGTATCCATTTTCCTGCTCCTTCTAAATTCCCATTCAAATTATAAAGTGTAAAAGCATTATTTAAATAATGTGTTGGTGTAAGTAAAGCTACAGTATTTCCTTTCCCCATAAATATCTCTCCTCCTATTATAGGTAAAATAAATACTAACCCGCCTAAAATTCGTCCATACTTAGCACCAAAAAGTGTTGCTATTAACTTAACTGTTCCAACTACTAAAATAGAAGCTGTTAATACTAATATAATAAGGCTTATAATATTACCTTCAAAGCCTAATCCTGCAATTCTAAAAAACATTACATATCCTGCAATTATTATAAAAGTATAAACTAATAGTGCGGCAGATTCATATAAAAGATACTGTAATTTTGTTAATGGTGTAGAATTAACTCTCTTATCTAAATTCATACTTATATCAGTATACCCACTTTGAATATTTGAGAATATAAGCATTGAGATTACAAATCCAAGCATAGATGCTACTGTTGTTTCAAAAGTATTAGCAGTCTTAGGTATATCAACTATTTCCTCTTCTATAATTGACATTCCTGTAATTTTATTTAACTCTTCAGGGCTTCCCCCTGATAATGATACATAAAGACTTTGATGGTATTTATCTAAAATTATCTTTATCGTATTTGTAATGGCAGTATACCCTTCTTCTTTTTTGTTTATTATAACTTTTCCCTTATTTAATGATAAAAGATCTTTCTCATAGCCTTCTGGTATTATTATTTCTGCTTCCGGCTTACTATCAACTACTTGAACTATATCCTTCATATCATCGCTTTTTAAAAGTTCTACTAAATTATTTGACATTTCAGAATTATCTTCATCAACTATCTGAATGTTTAGTGATTTAAGCTTTAAAGGGGCGTCATGAACTGTATTTTGTACAAAGCCCATAAATCCTGCTAATATTATTGGAAAGCCTATAAAATACACTAAAGTTATAGCTCCACTTGATACCATACTTTTAAGAGTAGTTTTTATATAATATAAAAGTTTCATGTTCCTTCCCCCTAATCTCTTAAAGTTTTTCCTGTTAATGATAAAAATACATCTTCAAGCTTAGGTTCTTCATAACTTATTTTCTTTATATTAACTTCATTTTTTTCTAATAAAGAAAGCGTATTTGCAAGCTTAAATTTAGAGTTTATTGTAAGAGAAATACTATTCTCCTTATCTCCTATCTTAATTATTCCTTCATCATCTTTTAAAGCCATAATAGTCTCACCAGTTATATCTTGAGCTTCTATAATAACATTATTATTAGGAAATCCAGAAGCTTTAATATCTTCCCTATCTCCATAAGATATTTCTTTTCCTAAATCAATAATAAATACTCTCTTACATAACTCCTCTATTTCTTCCATGTAGTGAGATGTATAAATTACAGTAGTTCCCCACTCTTTACATATATTTTTTACAAAAGAGAATATATGATTTCTTGATTGGGGATCAACCCCTACTGTAGGCTCATCTAAAATTAATACCTTTGGGTGATGAAGTATTGCAACAGCTAAATTAAGTCTTCTCTTCATACCACCTGAAAATTTCTTTACCTTTTGCTTTCTACTATCTTCCAATCCAGTAACTTTAAGAGCTTCACTTATCCTTTCCTTTAAAACCTTACCTTTTAATCCATATAAAGCTCCAAAGAACTCTAAGTTATCATAAGCATTCATTTCTTCCATTAATGCTAAATCTTGTGGGACATAGCCTATACATTCCTTAGCCTTAATTGGCTCCTTTAAAATATCATAGCCACAAATTTTAATTGTTCCACTATCAGGAGTTAAAAGGCTTGTCATTATATTAATTAAAGTGGATTTCCCAGCCCCATTAGGTCCAATAAACCCAAAAATCTCCCCTTGCTCAACTTCATAACTAACATTATCCAGTACTAATTTATCATTAAACCTTTTTGTTACATTCTTAACTTCAATAATTGCCATAAAATAGCCTCCTATAATTATTCTTATATACTATATTAATATAATAAGATAATCCTAGGAGGCTCACCACACCTTAAAGTCACTAGATAAATGACTTAAGTCACTATTAACTTTTTAAATTTATACGGATTCTAAATTTTCTATACCTTCTCCACTTAAAACTAGTATATCTCCTTCTTCTATAATACTAGCTCCCTTTGGAATTATAATTTCATCTTTCCTTTTAATCATTACTATAAGTATTTCATTAGGTATATCAGCATCCATAATGCTTTTATTAACCCAATCGCTATCTTTATATATAGTTAACTCTATTAGCTTACTACTCATCTCTCCTGTATAATCATTAAATGTCTTAAAAACAGTAGTGCTATTATCTACTAAATCAAGTTTTTTTGCTAATATAGGTATTAGTGTCCCTTGAATTGCTACTGAAAATAATGCAACGAAAAATATTATATGAAATATATCATTTTCTATTTTTACACCGTAAGTCATAGCATATATAGCAAAAACTAATGATGCAGCTCCTCTTAATCCTACCCATGAAACAAATAGTTTTTCATTTCTTGAATATCCAAAAGGCTTTAATATTAAAAATGTAGCTACTGGCCTTGCAATAAATACCAAGAACATTGATATGGTCATAGAAATTCCTATTACAGTATTAAATTTTGATGGAAATGATAAAAGTCCTAATAGGAAAAATAATGCTATTTGCATTATCCAAGATACTCCATCAAAGTAATAAAACAAATTCTTTTTATGTGGAATCTTGCTATTACCAATTATTACTCCTGCTAAATAAACACTTAAATAACCATTTCCCCCTAGCCATTCACTTAATGCATATGCAAATATAGCTATAGCTGTTAAAAAGATTGTATCAAATCCCTTTATTTCAAAATCAACATTCCTAAGTATATAAACTGAAATCTTAGCTAGTATAGCACCAACTAAAATTCCAAATATTACTTGCTTAAGTATTATAACAATTAATCCACTTGCTGATCCACTACTCATTAAAGTTAAAATTGCTATAGTAAGCATATATGCTGTAGGGTCATTACTTCCACTTTCTACTTCTAATAATGATGCTAAAGAACCTTTTAGATTCAACTTTTGTGACCTTAATATAGCAAAAACTGATGCTGCATCTGTAGACGCTACTACTGCGCCAGTAAGAAGCCCCTCCAATATACTAACCTTTAAAATAAGTGAAACAAATATCCCTGTAAGTAATGTTGTTATTATTACTCCTACAGTAGACATCAAAAGAGCAGGTTTTAAAGATGGTTTAGCAACCTTCCAATTTGTTCCGAAACCTCCATAAAACATTATAAGTACTAAAGCTATAGAACACAGCTCATTTGTTAAACTATAATTTGCAAAATATATTCCTACAATACCATCAGACCCAAAAAGCATACCTAATACTATGAAAACTAATAATATAGGCACTCCAAATTTATATAAAACCTTACTAGCAGTTATAGAGATGAGCAAAACTAGTCCACATATCATCATAGTGTTCATCATACGCATTCCCCCTTAATTTTATTTTTTTGCTTTATATATGTATAATTTAGTGTAATACATAATATGTGTTAAAGCTTTTTTAGGTTACTTTTTAAATCACCTAATATTTTCTATATAATAAAAATAACCTCCTAGAATTTTTAAATATTATATAAGATAATCCTAGTAGGCTAATTAGAATTTAAATAATTTAAGTTACTATTCCATTTTTAAATGCAAAAATTGCAATTTGCGTTCTATCTCTAAGCTCTAACTTAGAAAGTATATTAGTAATGTTATTCTTTATAGTTCCTTCTGAAAGAAACATGTCTTCTGAAATTTCTTTATTAGAAAGACCTTTTGCTATCCCCTCTATTATTTTAATTTCTTTTTGAAGTAAGCCATACTTTTCTAAATCAGCTTTAACTGTAGCATTACTTCCCATCATTTCAGTTGCTACATCTGGATGAACTACCATATTACCTTTATATGCTGTCTTTATTCCTTCATATATTACATCATGAGCGCTATCTTTTAACATGTATCCAAAAGCTCCATATTTCATAGCTTCTTGAATATACTCTTTATCCTTAAAGGTTGTAAGTATAATTACCTTAATTTTTGTAAATTGTTCTTTAATAAGTCTTGTCCCCATAACTCCATCGCAATCCTTCATTCTTATATCCATAAGAACTACATCTACATTGCTGCTTTTACATACTTCTAAAGCCTTATACCCATTTTCCGCTAATCCTACAACTTCTATATCTTCAAATAGAGATAGCATTATCTTTAAGCCTTCTCTTATTAACATCTCATCATCTACAATTAGCAGCTTAATCTTCTCCATATTATACCTCCACCTCTTTAGGTACTATGACCTTAATAAAGAATCCCTTTCCTTTACTTGATTTCATATCAACTATTCCATTAATCTCTTCAGTTCTTTCTCTTATGCTCTTAAGTCCTACCCCTATCTCCTTAATTTCATCTGTTCCTATACCATTATCATTAAAGGATATTACAAATTCATCATCGGTAAAATTCATAATAACCTTAATCAAAGTTGCTTTACCATGTCTTAAGGAGTTAGATAAAACTTCTTGTGTTATTCTATAAATATGATTTATTTGTTTAGAAGATAAGCTCCACTCACCTTTAGATATTATACTTTTAACTTCTATTCCAGACATTTTCTCAAAGTTCTTACATACTTCTTGAATTCTTAAAAGACCTTGATAATTATCGTATTCATCTGGTTTAAGCTCCCTGACAGCTTTTTTTACATCTTGAAAACTCTCATTTATAAAATTTCTTAAATTATTTGCCATAGGTCTTATCGAACTACCTTCTTTAGCAGCAATAGCTTCCATAGCTGATAGTTGAATCATAGCAGTAGACAAAGCATGTCCTACACTATCATGAATCTCTCTTGATATTCTATTTCTTTCCTTTAATAAAGTAACTTCTTCAATAGAATGTAAATATCCTTCTAATTCATTATTAGCATAGATGAGCTTTTCTTCTGAAACCTTAAGCTTATCATAAAGCTTCTGAGCCTCTTTCTTGGTTATATAAAGCTTAGATATATAATTAAGCAACATAAAGAAAATACTCATTAAAACAAAATAAATAAAGCTTTCCTCAATACCAGAGCTAAAACTCTTAGAAGTATTAATTCCTAAAATAAATCCAGCAAAAATATATTTAAGGTTTTTATTTTTTAATGTAAATATATCTATAGATACTCCTATTAGATAAAATATTATACTCCCACCAAAATTAATTTGAATTAATGGTATTGCTATAATTTCCAATATTAAAGATAGGATGTATGTCCAATCTTTTTTAAAATAAAACATTCTTAAATGATTATTTATAATTAACAATAATATAGATACTACACTTAATACACTCTTATTTTGACCTATTACAAATAACTGAAATACAAGAATAAAAATAGCAATGTATCTTATTAATAATAGTTCTTTACTTCTTCTCATAAAATTCTCCATTACCTTTATTTAATTTCCAATATATTAATATTGTATCCTAAAGTCTTTCTTTCAAGCAACCTTTGTTATAATAATCCAACTTTATATCGCTAATAATATTCATATTGTGTGATATAATCACAAAACTCAATCACAATTACATATATAATTTTATTTGTACTTAAAATAAATAAGTAGGAGGAAATCATCATGAAAAAAAATACTTGGATGAAAGGTGCTTTAATATTAGGCTTTTCATTTTTTATAGCAATCTTTTTAGTTAAACCTATCGGTGTATCAACTCAATTCTCAGTTCTATCTGGAATTATTCATAGTTCAATAGATAAAAATGTTATAGTTGCAGATCCATCAAGGGAATCTGGTTACAGCAGTACAAATGCTTATTATGATAAAAATGAAGGTAAATTAGCAGAAGAAATAAAGAAACCTTTAAATTATAGTAATGTATTTGTTTTATCAATACCAGTTGGAAGTTTGTTAGGCTATGCATTACTTAGAAAAAAAACAGCAAATAGAAAAATTGATGAAGAAGTTGAAAATTGTGAAATAGGCAAAAATAAGCCTATATTAAGTACCTATGTAATACCTTTTGTAGGAGGTTTTATATTATTATTTGGTGCTAGAATGGCTGATGGTTGCACTAGTGGTCATATGATGAGCGGAATGATGCAAGGTAGTGTAAGCGGATATGTATTTGCCGGAGCAGTTTTTGCGACTGCAATCCCCACAGCTATTATAGTTAAGAAATTTAAGGATAGGAGGGCTTAATATACTATGGATATAAAGATTTTACTTGCGATATTATTAGGTGGATTTTTTGGTTTTGCTTTATATTATGTAGGGGCAACAGGTTTTAGCCACATATCAAAAATGCTTAGATTAGAGGATTTATCATTAGCCAAAATCATTCTTTTTGCAATAGGTTTTTCAAGTGTTCTATTATCAATAAGTGCTTTATTAGGAATATTTGATATGTCTCATTTAAGTATTAAAACTATGAACCTTGGAGTAATCATTGGAGGTCTTATATTTGGAATTGGATTTGGGGGAGCAGGAACATGCCCCGGTACCTGTGTAGGCTCCGTTGGTGGAATATTCGGATTTAAAAAAGCGATAAGTGCAGTTATAGGTGGATTATTTGGCGCATTTGCATTCTCAATGCTTTATGGTAGCTTTAAGGATATGGGCTTATTTAACACCTTAAATTATGGAAAAATAACTTTATTTAATATTTCTGATAAATATCCTTCAGTTTTTAATACAGGATATCTTGGATTATTAGTAGTTGGTATCTTATTTATGATAGGGGCATATTTTCTTCCAAAAAAAATCTTAAAATAAATAGCAATAAAAAAAGAAAAGCATCTTTAATTATACATTTGTATATTTAATCATGCTTTTTCTTTAATATATTATATATTAATTTATTTTATTTTATCTTTTCTAATATCTCTTTACATACTCTCTCCCCACTTTCAACTGCACCATTCATACACCCTTGAAAATCTATAGATGTTTGGTCGCCTGCGAAAAAACAATTTCCTTCACTTTGTCCTTCAATACCTGCGAATTTAGTATACTGACCAACCTTATAATATGGATATGAACCTAATGTCCATGGGTTACCAGTCCAGTAATCTAATGTTGCTTTTCCATTCCATTTAGAATTACGTCTTGGTATAACTCTATCTAATCTATTAATAAATGTTTCTACATATTGCCTTATATACTCTTCATTATTATACGAAGCCCCAACCTTTCCCCCTGTACAATTTACTAATATCCCTTTAGAACCTAATTGTCCACGACTTCCATCCCATGAACATTGATAGCCAATATTATTATAAGTGACGCCATTATTATTAACTTTTTTCCAATACCTATTCGTAAACTGAACATTTAGTTTTGAGTTATTTCCCATAGCGAGCTCATCTATTGCTATTTTTTTTAGTTTGCTAAAATTAGCCTTATCATAATTAACACTAAGATTAATAATACTAAAAGGGATTGCTAAAACTACTATATCTGCAAGTACACTTGCTACTTTGCAAGAGCTTTGGAATACTAATTTATACTTATCATATTTAACCTTAGATATAGATAAAAGCTGAGTTTTAAACTTTACTGTCCCTTTAGGAAGAGATCTATACAATCTCCATGTTAATCCATCATTTCCACCTTTAATTCTGTACATTTTATCAGCTTCTCCAAATATGTTGAAAACCTCTTTTTCTCCAGAACCAAGAGCATAAACTATATTAAGAGCACTTTGCTTATTAGTTTCTTCTCCATATTCAGTTGTATATGCTACATCTAACAATCTTCCAAAGTTAGAATTAATACCTTCTGGTACAGTTTCGTTAATCCAATCTCTAACTGATATATGATCTAGCTCATATCCTCTTTTAGTATATTTATTATAAAGTGTTGGGTAACCTGCCTCTTTATAGTCCCTTTTAACTTTTTCATATATACTTACCCAATCTTTATTTGCCTCTTCGTAAGAATAGCCTTGCCCATTAAAAAAATAAAAAGGATCATTTTCCTTCTTAGCTATCTCTCCAATGTTCTCTAACTTCAGACCCATTTCCTTAGTTAATTCTTTAATTTCTTTATGACTTGAATCTATTAGTTCTCCCCCATGCTCAGCAATTTGATTATCTAAAAAATAATCTCTTATGCTAAAACACCTTCCTCCAACTCTTTCAGAAGCTTCAAAAACCTTACACTTTATTCCTGCTTTAGATAACCTATAAGCACAAGTTAGCCCAGCAAGTCCCGCCCCTACAATCACTATCTTAGGTTTCTCTTTCTTATAATCCTCCTCCATCTATTCACCGCCAAAAAAATCCTTATCCTAATATAATATGAAATAAAATTTATTTTGTTTATCTTTATTCCAAATAAAAGACGCAAGTTTACATAACTTGCGTCTTTTTTTAATTACTATAAGCACATACTAAAAATCTTATATACATCTTCTTTGTTTAAAGAAACATAAGCATATTGTAAATTTCCATGGTTAACTGCTGCTTCTGCCATTTCTTTAAATTTAGAATCATCAATTCCTACTTCTCTTAAAGTCATTGGAATACCACATTCCTTAAAGAAATTTTCAGTTGCATCTATTGCTTCATTGGCAAGGGCAAATTTATCTTCATTATAAGGTAAATTCCATACATTCATTGCATAATCTACAAATTTATCAACTGTTTCATCTTTTAATATATATCTCATCCAACTTGGTGTTAATATTGCAAGGCCTACACCGTGAGTTATATCATAATGTGCACTTAATTCATGCTCCATTGGATGACAACTCCAAGCTCCAACCTTACCACTTCCAGTAAGTCCATTTAAAGCCATAGAACTAGCCCACATTAAATTTGCTCTAGCTTCGTAATTTGCTGGGTCTTTTAATGCTATTGGGCAATATTTTATACAAGTTTGGAGTAATCCTTCTGCTATCTTATCTTGAACAAAAGCATCTTTATCCTTCTTAAAGTAATTTTCAAATACATGAGACATAATATCTGCTGTACCTGCTGCTGTTTGAATAGCAGGTAATGTATAAAGGTATTCTGGATCTAATATTGAAGTTTTAGGAGACATGCAATTTGCTCTTGTTCCTAGCTTTTCATTAGTATCCATTTTTGAAATAACAGCTCCACTATTCATTTCTGAACCAGTAGCTGCTAATGTTAGAACTGTTACTATAGGTAATGCATTGGTTATCTTTGATGAGTCAATAACTATATCCCAAGTATCTCCCTCATAATAATATCCAGCAGCTACGAACTTTGAACAATCTATAGTGCTACCTCCTCCTACAGCTAAAATAACCTCTATATCATTCTCTCTACAAAGCTCTACTCCTCGTCTTACAGTTTCTATTCTTGGATTTGGTTCTATTCCATTTAACTCTACTATATTATAATCCTTCAGTAATTCTTGTATCTTACCATATATGCCATTTTTCTTTATACTTCCTCCACCATAAGCAAGTAACACATTCTTACCATATTTACTTAAAACCTCTGGTAGATTAGATATTTGACCTTTTCCAAATAACATTTCTGTTGGAGCATTAAATCTAAAATTATCCATTTTCCTTCCTCCCTTTAATCTCACTTAAACTTATTGTTTTTATTTGCTTAAGTTTTTACTCATATTTTATTAAGCTCTTATTTATATCCTCATTTAAACAATATCTTAATGTCTAATTCTACAATTTTAATTATAAAACTTAGAGTTAACTCCAAGTCAATACTTATATATATTTATTAGCTCGAATAATAAAGTAATTTCTTCTTTCTACTACTTAATTCATTCTTAATATTTTTAGTACTTTACTATTCTTAGTAACAGAAAAAAGCTAACAATTTCTTGTTAGCTTTATATTCTATATAACTTCCTTATTACCTTTTCCATAGGATAATGATAATTTATCACTTGATTTTCTCATATAATTAAATGCTACAACCACTGTAACTGCCTCACTAAATGGTACTGTTAGCCATATACCAGTTTCTTCAAAAATCATAGGCAGTAGTATTATAAATACTATTATTAAAATAACTCCTCTTAAAGCTGATATGATAGCAGAAGTCTTTGCATCTTCTATAGCCGTAAAATATGCTGATGCTAATATATTTAACCCATTTACTATAAAGGCTATAGCATAAATTCTAGTTGCTTCTACAGTTAAGCTAACTAAAGCTTCATCGCCTTCTGTAAACATTGAAATAAGAATTTCTCCACCAAACATCATAAGTATTGTACTTAATACGCCTATTACAGAAATAGTTATTATTGCAATCTTCATTAACTTTTGTATACGCTCTTTATTTTTAGCTCCATGATTAAAGCTTATTATAGGACTTATCCCATTACATATTCCTGCGAAAACTGCTGTTACTAATGATGCTATATAAAGTATTATTGAAAATGCTGAAACTCCCATCTCTCCTATTTTTATCATAAGTACTATATTAAAAATATAAGTCGAAAATGCTACCGCAAACTGAGTTATACCTTCTGATGAACCATTATAAAATATCTTTATTACCTTTTTTGCATCAAAGTTAGTTTTAACAAACTTAAGTATGGAATCTTTTTTCAAATATTGAACTAATGCAAATAAAAATCCTATTGTAAAAGCAAGTCCTGATGCAACTCCAGCTCCTGCTAATCCCCATCCGAATTTAACTACAAATATATAATCCAATACTATATTAAGGGCAGCTCCAATTATGTCCGCAACCATAGCATGATTTGGTTTCCCCATTACCCTTAAATTTGCACTTAAATAAGAACTTCCTACAAATGTTGCTAAAAATAAGCACAGAGCTCTTAAATACTCCACTACTAATGGCATAAGTTCTTTGCTAGATCCTAAAATCTTAGCAATAGTAGGTGTAAATAATAAAGTAAATACAGATAACAATAAAGTTATTGTCGTAAGTATATAAAAAGCTAAACTAAAGCTTCTTCTTGCTTCTTCTTTATCTCCTCTTCCTAAATCTATACTTGTTATAGTTCCTCCCCCAATTGCAACCATAGTTCCAAGGGCCATTGCAATGCCAAAGAAAGGCATAGCTAAATTAACTGCTGAAAGTCCAGCCGCCCCAACTACATTTCCTACAAATATCCCATCTACCACTACATAAAGCGAAAATACTATCATCGCAATTACTGAAGGAATTGAATATTTAACAAATAATTTTCCTATGTCCTCTTTTCCTAAAGTCAAATCCATACAATCACTCCTCCAAAAAAGATAATAAGGTATAGCGTAACACTATAGTCAATCTATTTTTTACTCTAATATATAAAATACTCCTTCATACTACTCAAGTATGAATATTATAATTTCACACTTATTGATATTTTTATTAAATATCCATCATAACCAGCAACAGATAATTCATCTAAAAGAACATCTTCATAAAAATACCCCTCAAACTTTAAGTTATTGTCTTGACCGAATTTTATTATTCTTTCATAACATTTATCTATAGTATAAAAACCTCCATTATGATAAGCAATTAAATATAATCCTGCTTCTTTTTTATATAGCTTTATATTTTCATTTTCTTCATAAACTCTAGTATAAAAATAATCATAATTATCATATTTTCCTTTTTTTATATTATCTGAATTTATCATTTCTCCCATACTATGCGGACTATATATTTCATTTTCATCGCAATATTTAACATGATTAGCTATTGCTTTTGCAAGGCTCCTTTCATTTGTCACATTGCTACACTCTGTTAATACTAATAATTCTTCTTCACATCTTTCAATAGAAATCTTATCTGTATCTATGTTAAATACCTCTTTTGTTATAGAAAGCTTTCCTTCTATTACCTTTTTCATTCTAATCAACATATTAATTTTTTCATCTATTATTTTATTCTCCTCTTCAAGAAGAGAAATAAGTTCCTTAGGACTTCTCTTATCTAAATATGCTTTTATATCTTTTAAAGGCATATCTAATTCTTTTAAAGCAGATATTACATAAAATACTTCAATCTGAAAGACTGAATAATATCTATAATCATTATCTTCTTTTATTTCCGGCGAAAATATTCCTATTTTATCATAATGAAACAATGTATGCTTCGTAACCCCTACAAGCTTTGCAAACTCACCAGTAGTAAAGTAATTTTGTTTATTTTTATTCATATCTAAAGCACCTCAATAAATCAATTATAACTTCGTATATTTACTTATACAACAAAGTTAGATTTATACATATTATATATTAATGAAAACTCTATTTATATCTAATTAAAATACAAAAGAGGGGATATTAAAATGATAGAAAATAATTCTACTGAATCTGATTATGTTTTATTGTTTGGAAAAATATATACATTAGATAAATATAATCATATATATAGTAGCATCGCTATTAAGAAAAATAAGATAATTTTTATAGGTAACAACATTAATGCCCGAAATTATATCGGTCCTAAAACTAAAGTAATTAATCTTAAAGGGAAAATGGTTTTACCATCCTTTTCATATTGCCATATGTATCCACTAGGAAGTAGTTTTATAGAATCCTTAGGTGTAAATTTAAGTAAAGTTTATAATCCTAATAAAGGTAGTAAAGAGATGATAGATGAATATTTAAATGAAACTCTACAGTTTTCAATTAATAACCCAGACGTAAAAATAATATATGGTTATGGCTGGCATCCTTATGCCTTCACAGAGCTTGAAAGTATAAATGGCCCCAAAAAGGAAAGATTAGATAACTTAAATATAGATAAGCCTATTGTACTATTTTCTTACGATAATCATACCGCGTGGCTAAACTCAAAATCTTTTGAAGCATTCAATATAACTATCCATACTAAATTTATAGATGAAGATACTCCTTGTAAAAATGTAATTAAGAATAATAATATTCTCTGGGGTACTTTAAAGGAGGATGCCTTATTATTTATTGAGCCTCCTAAATATACAGATGAGCAATATATTAATAACTTTTTAAAATTTCAATCTAAAATGCACTCTTATGGAATTACAAGTATAGCTTCAATATATACAGATTGTTTTTTTTGCTCTATACCACTTCATATTTATAAAAAACTAATTCATGATAACAAATTACAATTAAGAATAGCTTACTCAGAAAGTATTCATCCTCATATAACAAAAAACGGACAGCATATAACTGTACAAGAACAAATTTTAAATCTATTAAACAAAAAAAATGAAACTGCTTCGCTCAGTCCTTATTTCAAAGTAGTTGGAGGAAAAATTTTTATAGATGGAGTTGTAAATACTCGAACAGCTTATTTACGTAGCCCATATAGAAAACAAAATTTAATAGATAACTATAATAATATAGTAAACTCAAAAGATACTTATGGTTGCAACTTATGGGAAAATAATATCGATAATTTAAAATTTGCAATTAACGAGTTAAATAATCATGGATTTCAAATCTACTTTCATTCAATAGGTAATGGTGCCACAAACTTTCTACTAGATATTCTTGAAAGTTTATCTCGCTATAATCAATGTAATTGTAGAGATATTTTGACATGCTTGCAAGTTATTAATCCTAGCGATATTAAACGTATTAAACATTGTAAAATAATTATTTCATTGCAACCATTTTATAATATAAATTCTCCTATCACTGAGCATAAAACTCTTGAAGATATCTCTAGTTATGAATACCCTTTAAATTCATTATTAGAGGAAAAAGTAATAATATCAGGATCTTCTGATTATCCTATTTCACCTTTAGTAAATCCTCTTATAGAAATTCAAGAAAGTGTAACAAGAAACTTTTTCAATGAAGATGAACTTATCTTTGATAAAATACATCCAATTGATAATATAAGATATTTATCAAATCAAAATAAAAAAGTATCTATCATGGATATGATTAGAATCTTTACAAAGAATTCAGCTTATGCAAACTTTATGGATGAAGAAATAGGTAGCTTAGAGGTAAATAAAAATGCAGATTTAATAGTGCTAGATAAAAACCTCCTTGATACAGATCCTATTGATTTTGATAAAGTAAAAATTTTAATGACTTTCTTTGATGGTAAAATTGTATATTCAGAAAATAATTCTATTCTTTAGCTAAAAAGAGTAATCTCTTTGCCGTTTTATACAACGCAGAGATTACTCTTTACATTTATTCTATATTATTTAGCAGCTTTTGCAGCTTCAATTACAGCAGTAACATATCCTGTTGTATCAGCTAAAGTACATCCGCTTACAGCATCTATAACTTCTTCTGCAGTCTTTCCAGTTAGCTCTTCTAATTCAGAGATTTTCTTTCCTTGAACAAATTCTTGAATTGCATCAAAGTTTGCATCTATTGCAACAGTTGAACCGGCCTTTTCAGTCATATTCTTTGAATATGATTCAGCATTGTCACGTTTTGACCCTAACATTTTACCTTCAACATAGTTTGCAGCTAAATCAGCATCACTGTTTGCTACTCCTGTTGTAGTATCAGCAGCCATATATTGTAACTCATCAATGTAAGCTAAAACTACTTCATCTTTATTAACTAAAGTAGAAGTTATAGCAAAGCTCTTTGTTCCATGAGCAGCCGCATAGTTTTGTGCTAAAGTTAAATCTTCAACATTTCCAGAGAACTCTACACCTGTAGTTGCTTCGGCTTTTTTAGCAGCTTCTAAAACAGCTTTAATATATCCTTGAGTATCAACTAAAGTAGCTCCTGTTACAGCATCTACAGCTTCTTCTGGAGTCTTTCCTACTAATTCTTCTAATTCAGAAATTTTCTTACCTTTTACAAAGTCTTCTACAGCATCAAAGTTTGTAGCGATTTCTACAGTTGCCCCTGCCTTTTCTGCCATATTCTTTGAATATGTTTCATTATTATCTCTCTTAGATCCTAATACCTTACCTTCAACTATATTTTCAGCCATTCCTTCACTGTTTGGAACACCTGTTGTAGTAACGTAATCCATATATTGGAATTCATCGATATATGCTAAAACTATCTCCCCATCTTTAACTACAGAAGTTACAACAGCAAAAGCTTTTGTACCATGTGCAGCAAAGTTAGCTTGACCAATTTTTAAAGTCACTTTCTCAGCTGGTGCTTCTTCTTTATCAGCTGGTGCCTCAGTTTGAGTGTCATTTCCTCCTTGAGCAGAATCCTTTTCTGTACTTCCGCAACCAACCATACCTATAATTACAGCTGCAGCTAAGCATAAACTCATAATTTTTCTTGCTTTCATTTTTTCTCCCCCTAAAATACATTTTATCTTTACTGAAATTCACTTATATTTCTATTTAATTATATTTACCATTTTATAGCAAGTCAAGTTTTTGGTTATATTTTTAACTATAATTTTCCCTTTTATTTTACCCTTATCCCTCTGTAAACATTTTATTTAGCTTTTAAAATAGAGATGATAGAATTTCATCTTTATCTTTGACAAATTTCTATCATTTTCTACTTATCTTAACTTAATGGTATCTTTGCTATCTAATAAATATTATTACTTCCTCCTTAATACATAATAAAGGCTATGTAGAAATCAACTACATAGCCTTTATATCTAATATAAATTACTTATATAAATCAATAAATATATCTACTACTTTAGGATCAAATTGTGTTCCTGCACATCTTTTTAATTCTTCTAAAGCAGACTTCTTACTCATAGCACTTTTATAAACTCTTCCACTTATCATTACATCAAAAGTATCACATACACTTATAATTCTAGCCAACAAAGGAATTTCTTCACCTTTTAATCCCATAGGATATCCATTCCCATCCCATCTTTCATGATGATATAAAACACTTTTAGCTACACTCTTCAATTCGCTTGATGCCTTTATAATTCTATAACCTTTTTCTGTATGAGTTTTAATTATTTCATACTCCTGATCTGTTAAGGAAGTTGACTTTGAAAGTATATCATCACTAATACCAATCTTTCCTATATCATGTAAGCCCGCGGCAATCTTTAACTCATCTAGTTCAGACATACTTAATCCTAGTTTTTCCCCGACTTTAATAGCCCTAATTACTACTCTCTCATTATGTTGCTCAGTCTCACCACTATTAACCCCAAGTCCTATTTTAAGTGATGTAAGAATAGAACCTTTTATACTACTCTTTTGTAATAGTTTGTTTCTATATACCTTATCTTCAGCCTCTTTTATAACCTCATATATATCTTTTTTAGCATCATATTTCACTGCTGCTCCTAAGGATATACTTATATTAAATAAATCATTTTTATATTGGTTACATTTCTCTTCAATTTCTAATATTAATTCTTCACATTGTTTTAAAGATGCCTCTGGAACTAATATAACAAATTCATCTCCACCAATTCTAAATACTTCTCCCACATTTTTACTTACATTCTTAAGAACTTCAGTTATATCTGTTAATAGCTTATCACCTTGTCTATGACCAAAAGTATCATTTACTAACTTTAAGCCATTGGCATCTCCCATTATTACTCCTAATGGAAGCTTTCCTTCTTCAGAATACCTCTTTTCTACTTCTTCAAAATATGTTCTATTTTTAGCACCTGTAAGTATATCAGTATAACTTAAGTACTCTAGCTTATCTTGGTACTTCTTTCTTTCAGTGATATCCAAAGACCTACCTACTACCCCCTTTACATTACCATACTTATCTAAAAGCGGTATTTTAATAACTTCTCTATATGTAAATTCTCCATCTTTATCCTTATATACTATTTCATTATGAATTGGAGTTTTATTTTCTATTATATGTTTATCATCTTCCATAAACTTTTTACCTTGCTCTTTGTTTTGGCATATATCCAATTCACTCTTACCAATTATATCTGGTATGCCTCTTTGGGAGTAAAAATCTCTACACGCTTTATTTGCATAAACATATTTACTATTTAAATCTTTATAAAATATAACTCCTGGTAAAATATCTATTATTTTATTAGTTAAAACTTTCTGTAGCTCTATTTCATATTCTTTTTCTTTAATTCTACTTATATCACTTGTAACAGATATTATACCTGCTAAAGCTACCAACTCTCCATCATTATCTAAAAGTGGAATTATTACACACTGCCTATATCCTGCTTCTGTATATACCTCTTTGATATTTACTGCTTTCTTTTCTACTACTTCATCACAATATTCATTAAACTTATTGCTAAGATCTTTATCATATAAATCCTCATTCTTTAACCCAATTATTTCTTCTGGGATTCTATTCTGTAAATCAGCATAACTTTTATTTACAAATATAAACTTATAATCTAAATCTTTTATCCACATTGGTAAAATACTATTCTCAGCTAGCATCTTAAATACGTTCTTCATTTGCTATCACCTATCTGCATTAAATAAAATATCACTACTTCAACATTTTTCTACAAAATAAACTATTGTAAATTATACTTCATTATAATACCGAATTCAAATAACTTCCTAGAAATTAATGCGATTATTGACACCTTAACAAAAATTCTTCCTCATTTAAAATCCTTATTAGTTGTCCTTTGTTTTTTAGGTCTATAGCCTTTCTAAGCTTTGTGCTCATCTCGTCTCTCTTTAAATCCCATATATCTTTAGTATTAGTTATTAAAATAGTTGTTTTCCTTGTTACTGAACTTCCAACACTTCCCCCTAATCTTCTCACTAATCTACTTGCTTCTTCTCTCCTCATAGTACTTAATCCACCAGTAAATACAACTACTTCATTCTTAAAAGCCTCAAAATTATAATTTTCACTTCTTATTTCTCTTGAAAATATCTTTCCTGAGGTTCTTAATACCCTTCCCTTTGTTGATGATGGAATATAACCTTCTTTATATAATGAACCTAAAGTAACACCTGTTAACCTAGATATTTCACTTACTTCTTTTATTCCTAACTCCTTTGATATATTAAGCAATATATTACTACAAGCCATAGCATCAGCTAAAGCATCATGGTGATTAAATTCATACCCTAAAAATTTATTTACTGTATTTAACTTAGCGTTATCTAATTGCTTATAGAAATTCCTTGAAAGCTTCATAGTACAGATATAATTTAGATTTGGTATATCAATATTATAAAGTTCTAGTGTATTCCTTAATACAGAAATATCAAATGCAGCATTATGAGCCACAATCAAACTATCATTAAAATGATGTTTTATTTCATTCCAAATCACATCAAATTCTGGTTCATTTTCTACCATCGCTGGCCTTATGCCATGAATACCTATATTTATAGGCATAAATCTCATTTCTTTAGGTTTAATAAGATAGTGTATCTTTTCAACTATTTTCCCTTCTTTTATAACAACAATACCTATAGAGCAAGGACTATTTCTTTTTTCATTAGCAGTTTCAAAATCTATAGCAATAAAATCCATTAATTTTCTCCTATTTTAATTTAATAATTCATCCTATTATTATAACTGCTTCTCTTAAATAATAGAAACGTATATTTTTTCTTTATACACTAAACAATGTAAATATTCTATTTAAATGTAGCACTTAATTAACATAGATTTTATTGTTAATTTTTCATTAATAGGTTATAATTTCTATATACGTTGTGAAAATACGAATATTTTTTTGAAAGGAGTGGTTTATCTGAGATTGAGATATTTATCATTTATACTTTTATTTGTTAATCTCTTTTGCTCAACTGTCTCTGGACTCGATAAAAGAATTGACGAACCAATAAAAGTTGGTATATATGAAGACACTCCTTATATCACTATAAATTCTAATAATGAAATAACTGGTTATTATATTGAATTTTTAGAATTAATTAAAAAAGAAGGTAAAGTCAGTTATGAATTAGTAGTATCAGATTTTCCTGACCTTTTAACGCAACTCGAAAACGGCAACATTGACATATTAATGGGACTAGATTCTACAGAAGATAGACAAGAAAATTTTTTATTTAATAATTATAAAGTTTCCTTCGAAACTCACACTATTGATACAAATAAAAATATAAATTATGGCGATTTCAGTAAGCTTGAAGGAATGACTATAGGTCTAATAGAGAATTGTGCAAGCTCCAATTGTGTCCTAAGCTTTCTAGAAGGTAAAGAAATAAGAAATCTAACTCCTATATACGCTAAAAGCTTTAATGAGCTTGAAAATTTATTAAAAAATGGTTCTATCGATATAATGGTTGGCTCTTCTGCAAGGCCAACAAAATATAAATCTATTTATAATTTTGAATCTCATCCTGTATACATAGGCGCTAATAAAAATAATTTACATATTATTAATTACATAGACAATCAAATAGAAAAAATATCCTTAAGAGAAAATAACTTGATAGTATCATTATATGATAAATATTTTCATCCTGAACATAGAATTCAAAAAGTAAAAAGTAATATTTTATTTTTTCTATTAATAATATTACTAATTCTATTTTATTTTCTATTTATAAAATCTAAGATAAAGAAATTTAAAACTCAAAAAAAAATAAGATATGAAATGGCTAACGATAAATATCTTATTTATTACCAACCAATACTAAATCCACATACTAATAAAATTATAGGATTTGAAGGTCTTTTAAGATTATTAGTAGACGATAATAAAGTTTTATCACCATATCACTTTATTAAAGAAATAGAAGATAATGATATGTTATTTGAAGTATCTTTATGGATATTGCAGAAAATCATTAAAGCATACCCTCTTATTTCCAACCATATTAATAACGAAAATAATCTTTATATTTCAATGAATCTATCATTAAACGAGATACGAGATGAAAATTTCGTTAATTCAGCTATAGAAATACTTTCAAAATCTAATATCGGACCTAATAAAATATGTTTAGAAATAGTTGAAAATGTAAAAATAGATAAATTGGATGTATTAAATAATTCTATAAAAAAATTAAAAGATGCTGGTTTTAAAATAGCTATAGATGACTTTGGAATAGAATATTCTAATCTTGACGTTTTGAAAAAACTTGATTTTGATATAGTTAAACTTGATAAATACTTTGTAGACGACTTATATTCTTGTGAAATAAAACAAGAAGTAATTAGGTTTGTCTCTAAAATCGCTACAGTTACAAATAGATCGCTTGTTATTGAAGGTGTTGAAGAAGAATATCAATTAGACTTAATAAAATCAATCGAGAATAGCAAACTATATATTCAAGGATATTTTTATAGCAAACCATTGCCTTTAGAAGAAATATTGAATACTTAAAATAAAAAAACTGCCAAATCGGCAGTTTTTTATTTTACTCTTAACTTTTAATTATCTTAAGCTTCCACCATTAGTAGCTATAACTTCCTTATACCAATCAAAGCTCTTTTTCTTATATCTTTCTAATGTTCCTGTTCCGTCATCATTTCTATCAACATAGATAAATCCGTATCTCTTTCTTAATTCAGCAGTTGATGCAGATACTAGGTCAATACACCCCCAAGTAGTATATCCCATTAAGTCTACACCATCTTCAATAGCCTCTGCTACTTGAACTAAGTGGTCATTTAAGTAGTTAATTCTGTAATCATCATTTACTGTCTTATTTCCATTTTCATCAGTTATTAATTGATCCACAGCTCCAAGTCCATTTTCAACTATGAATAATGGTTTTTGATATCTATCATAATAGAAGTTTAATATATATCTTAACCCTTGTGGATCAATTTGCCATCCCCAATCTGATGCCTTTAAGTATGGGTTTGGTACACCTGCAATAAGGTTTCCTGCCCCCTTCTTATTTAATTCTGGATCTGCTGTAGCACATGAACTCATGTAGTAGCTGAATGAAATAAAGTCTACTGTGTTCTTAAGGATTTCTGCATCTCCTTCTGCAAACTTAATTTCTATATTGTTTTCCTTGAAATATCTGTTCATATACTTTGGATATTCTCCTCTAGCGTGGATATCTCCAAAGAATAATGTTCCTCTATCTTCTTGCATTGCTTTTATTATGTCACTTGGATTTGGAGTTAATGGATAATTTGGTATTCCAAGAATCATACATCCAATCTTAAATTCAGGATTTATTTCATGCCCTATCTTAACAGCTAATGCGCTTGCAACTAGCTCATGGTGCATTGCTTGATATAAATCTTGCTTACTTAACTCTTCCTTTGGAGTTAATATGCCAGCACTCATAACTGGGAAATGTAACGCTGAGTTTATTTCATTAAATGTTAACCAGTATTTTACCTTGTCCTTATATCTTGTAAATACTGTTCTTACATATCTTTCAAAGAATCCAATAAGTCTTCTATCTGTCCATCCATCATACTCTCTCGCAAGATGTAATGGTGTTTCATAGTGAGATAAAGTAACAAGTGGTTCAATACCATACTTAGCTAATTCATCAAATACATTATCATAGAATTCTAATCCCTTTTCATTCGGTTCTAAATCATCACCATTTGGGAATATTCTTGACCAAGCTATAGACATTCTAAATGTCTTAAATCCCATCTCTGCAAATAACTTTATATCTTCTTTATATCTATGATAGAAATCTATACCTATAAGCTTCATATTATCTTCTGTTGGTTCTTCTGTCATCGGTCCTGTTATACCTTTTGGCATTAAATCTTGAATTGATAATCCTTTACCATCTTCATTATATGCTCCTTCAAATTGGTTAGCAGCAGTAGCTCCACCCCATAAAAACCCTTCTGGAAATCTATACATTTTAATTCCTCCATTCATCACTACTTAAATCATTACAGTAAGTAACTCTTCTTCTCTATTAATCTCTTTTTTTTCTGTCCCTATAATATCTAAATAATTATCTGAGTTAGAAATTATTACTGGTGTAGTTACAGGATATCCAGCTTCTTTTATTCCATCTATATCAAACTCTAATAATACTTGACCTGCCTTTATTTTATCTCCTTGCTTTGCTTTAGGAGTAAAGCATTTTCCTTCTAATTGAACCGTATCCATACCAACATGTATTAATATTTCTGCTCCATTATCACTTGTAATACCTAAAGCGTGATGTGTTGGGAATAATGTTGTTAATGTACCATCTACTGGTGAAACAACCTTACCTTCTTTAGGTTCTATAGCAACACCTTTGCCTAAAAGTCCAGCTGAAAATACTTCATCTTTAACTTGGTTTAAAGGTAAAACATCACCTTTAATTGGACTACTTATAACTTCTTGTTTAACTAGTGCATCTTTTTCTAAATTGTTTTCTACTTTTTCAACTTTTCCATCTGTCATATCTTCATGGTCTAGTTTTGTAAAGTACATTAATATAAATCCTACAATTAAACCTACTATGCTAGCTACAATAATACCTAAGAATGACTTATCTATACCTGCTGGTCCTATAAATGTTGGTATTGCAAATATTCCCATTCCACCAACCATGAAAATTCTTGAACCAAATACACCTAATATTCCGCCTGTTAATGCTCCAACTACGCAGCTTAGTATAAATGGTTTCTTTCTAGGTAATGTAATACCATATATAGCTGGTTCTGTAACCCCAAAGAATCCTGAAATGATTGATGGTATACATAATGATCTTAATTTTTTATTCTTAGTTTTTGCCGCAATAGCCATAACTACACCTGTTTGTGCAAAACAAACTGCAATTGAAGATGCTACTATTGGGTCATATCCTAATACAGCTAAATTATTCATAGCTAGTGGTATTAATCCCCAATGTAAGCCAAACATAACAAATACTTGCCAGAATCCACCGATAAATAAACCTGCTAATATTGGGCTAAAGTTATACACTGCTAAAGTTATATCTCCTAACTTATTTGCTGCTATTGTAGCTACTGGTCCGATTGCCATAAATGTTACCGGAACTACTAGTAATAAAGTAAGGAATGGTACTATAAACGTTTTAACAACATCTGGAACAATCTTCTTTAATAATCTCTCTACCTTTGATGCAAGGAATATAGCTAAAACTATTGGAATAACTGTTGATTGATAGCTGCTTGAAGGCATCACTACAGGAATTCCAAGGAAAGTTACAGTAGTACCTGCAAGTGCAGTGATTGCTGGATATACCATAGCTGCACCAATTGCCATACCTGTAAATTGATTTAGCTTAAATTTCTTAGCTGCTGTATACCCTAAGAATATTGGGAAGAAGTTAAATAAACAATCTCCTATAGCATTTAAAATTATATAAGTTGAATCTGTATCTGCTAATAATCCTGTTGCAATTAATATAGCATTTAATCCTTTAATCATACCTGTTGCGCATAGTACCCCAAGTACAGGTTGGAATACTCCTGAAATTATATCTATAAATCTATCAAATGGATTCATTTTTTCTTCTAAGCTATCTTCTGCTCCTTCTGTAGCAAGTCCTGCAACTTTACATACATCTGCATAAACATCTGGAACATGATTACCGATGACTACTTGGTACTGTCCACCACTTTTAACTACAGTAACAACACCATCCATAGCTTTTAATACTTCTGTATTTGCTTTACTTTCATCTTTTAATTTAAATCTTAATCTTGTAACACAATGTGTTAGACTATTAATATTGCCTTTTCCGCCAACATTTTCAATTATGTCTTTAGCTAATTTTTCATACTTCATTATTTACATCCCCTTTTCAAATTTAACTTTTTATTAATTTATTTATTAAATTTACATTCAACTTCTAGTAAACGATAACATATATGTCATTATACATTCTCTTTATCTTTTACTTAGCTTGATTTTATATATAAAAAGGCAAGACCAAATGAATAGAATAAATTGATATAAAATCTAACTATCCTACTAACTTTGGTCTCGCCTGCTTTACCAGTAACAATCCTTATTCAATTAAGTTTACATTTAAATATAAAAAACCTCAATTAATCAAAATAGACATATAAAAACCTATTCTCATTAATTAAGGTCTCGCCTGGTCGAACCAGTAACAATCACATATTTATTTGTAAACATTTAACTTGTCTTTATTTTATATTATTCTGTAAATCTTGTCAATACTTTTTTGTATTTTATATTTTTAAAATGATACAAAACATAGAAATATTTTGTATCATTTCAAACCTATTAATTAATAGTTACCTTCTGTATATGTAATGTTAAATATAATTTTTCTTCATTACTTAACTCTATTTCAAGATATTTTTCAACCTTAAGCATACAACTATATGCATTTTTATATTTTTTCTTAACCTGATTTAATAAGAAATCCTCACTATCTTCCTCATTCTCTTCATCACAATAAAATTCTTTTTTATTTAATCTCTGGAAGAAGAATCTTAAATGCGTAATAAATCTTTCATAACTAAGAGAGTTCTCATCAAGATTTATATTGTAAGTATACCTAACTATATTTAAGATATCATTTATCATCTTAGTTTGCTTAGAAACATCTTTTTTTATATTACACCTTTTATTGACTTGAGCATTTATTAAATGAAGCGCTATATTTCCAGCCTCATCTTCCGGCAACTCAACTCCAAGCTCCTCTTGTATAAACTCTAATGCCTTAATGCCTATTGCATACTCTTTAGAATAAAATTTTCTTATCTCCCAAATAATAACGTTTGATGTATTAAAACCATCTTTTTGAAGCTTTATAGCATTGTTTATATGATCTGTTAACGTAACATATACATAATCATTTAGCTCTACATCTAAAATATTTTTTGCATATTCAATAATATCATAACAAAGTGAAACTATTTCAGAGTCAACATCTTCTAATAATAACTTAAATCTTTCAGATGCCTCTTTTTCTTTTAAAATAAAAGTTTTTTCAATTTTAGATTCATCTAAAACTTCTCCAATATTCATCTTAAAAGCAATTCCACATCCCATCGCAACTATCTCACGATTAGCGCAATCTTTAGCTACTACAGCGTTGTTATTAAATATCTTTTTTATTATCATGCTAATCCTCTCCATATTACTTGCTAAATTTTAATTACTTTTAACTTACTCTTCTGTTAGATATAATATTAACATCTGTTAAACTTATATTTCAATCTAACTTCTCTTAAATAAAGATATATGCTATTGTAAGATTTAAAAAAGACCTCAACTAATCAATAGAGAAAGAGCGTTCTCTACTCATTAACTAAGGTCTCGCCTGGTCGAGCCAGTAACAATCACATATCCATCTGTAAACATTTAACTCGTTTACATTGTAATATTTTTTAATATAAGTTGTCAACATAATTTTATAATTTTCTTATACAATAATTGCTAATAGTAAATAAACTCTGCTATTAACCATAAAATTAAATACTAATTTAAAAGTCAAAATGGACAATAGATACTGGTATCTATTGTCCATAATAACTCTTTGCCATTTACTGAGGGGTAAATTATTTTCCTAGCTCTAGTCAGTTTTGACTTTTACCTTAAAGCAAGTTTTCCATCTCACATCTGATGATTTTTCATCTTTCCACCAGAAAACTTTTCCCCTCCACATAGTGGATTCCTAGTGTCCGTTTACCATTAAATCCATAACTACTGGATCTTTGCTTTCAACACCTTGCTCTTTTAATTCAGCAATCTTTTCTGCGAATTGTGGTAAATACTTAGCATGAGCTACTAACATTTCGTCTAAAACTGTTTTAGCAATTGCTCCACCCTTAACTTGTGGATTTAGTAAGAATGCTTGTAAAGCTAGTCCATAATCACCAGTTATAGCTGCTTTTATTACACACTCTTCCATAGCTTTCATAACTTGAATCCATCCCTTTTCTGCTGAGTCTAATTTACCCCATGCAACTGGCATAGCCCCTTTACCTGTTATATATGAAGTAACTTCAACTATACTATCTGGTGCTAAATCAGGAATTGCTCCATTATTTTGTGTACTTACAACCATAGGTATTTTCTTATCGTTGTAAATAGCATTTATACATTCACAAGCAGCATCACTATAGTGAGTTCCACCTCTCTTTGTTAATTGCTCTGGTTTGTAGTTAAGGTTTGGATCCTTATATAATTCAAATAATTCTGCTTCAGTTTTCTTAACTTGTTGGCCTCTTGTACCTTCTCCATTAAACTCTTCAAGACCATGTTTTAACATCTCATCTTGTAAGTAATAATATCTATGGTATCCACAAGGTATAATATTCATTTGCTCTAATTGTTCTCTTAGGAATTTAATATTATGGATGTTAGCTGGTGTACCATCATCTTCTTTTCTATCATACATATTCTTAATTATTTCAGCAGTTACATCATTTCCTTGTTTGTCAAAAACCTTATGCCAGTGGAAGTGGTTTAATCCTGCAAATTGGAATATTAACTCATCTTCCTTTTTATCTATTAATTTAGGCTCTCCCATCATTGCACCTACTGGTACATTACAAAGTCCTATACACTTCTTCCATCCACCATGCTTAATAACAGCTTCTGTAACCATTCCTGATGGATTAGTAAAGTTTATTAACCATGCATTTGGACATAATTCTTTCATATCTTCTACTATATCTAATATTACTGGAATAGTTCTGAAAGCTTTAAACATTCCTCCAGCACCATTTGTTTCTTGTCCTAACATACCATGGCTAAATGGTATTCTTTCATCTTTTATTCTTGCATCTAAAAGTCCAACTCTAAATTGAGTAGTAACGAAATCAGCATCCTTTAACGCTTCTCTTCTATCTAATGTTAAATGTACTTTTACATCATAACCTGAAGTATCCCACATACGTTGTGCCATAGCTCCAACTATTTCTAACTTTTCTCTTCCATCCTCAACATCAACTAACCAAAACTCTCTTATTGGAAGTTCTTTATATCTATTAATGAACCCTTCCATTAATTCTGGAGTATAACTACTTCCTCCACCTATTGTAACTATCTTTATTGGTTTCTTTTCCATTATAATTCTCCTCTCAAATTTAGTTTAACTGTTGTACAATTTAATTATAATTCTTTATCAAATCCCTTAATTTTCATTTCTTGAAAATTTCAATTATTGAAAATTATGAGATGTATTATTTTAGGAGAAAAGAATTTAATTACTTATGAACCATTCATATTTTATATAAAAAATGAAGCACCAATTTGATGCTTCATTTTAATTTTTAGCTAAATAACTTTCTTATTCTTGTAAAAACAGTATCCTTTTGAGTATCTATCTTTGATACATCTTCTACCTTACTATTAGTTTTATCTGCTTCAGTCTTTACTTCTTTCTTATCACTTTGTACTGAATTACTCCTCATAACAAACTTTACCACACCATCCATCTCATCAGATAAACCTGAATATACTCCGTAATCTTTTGACATTTGGACTAATTCATCTTTAACTTCTACAAAGCCATCTATAGAATCTAGCGCTGTATTTCCTTTGTCACTTATTTGATCTAACCCTTCTTTTTTAAGCTTTAAAACACCATCATATAATTCACTAGTACCATTTTCTAATTTTTCTGTTCCTTCTAATATTTGTGATGATGCTGTTTTCAAAGAATTTGAACCTTCTACTAATGAGTTTCCACCACTAGCTAACTCTAAAACACCTTGACTTAAAGCTCTTCCACCTTGAGTTAATATAGTAGTTCCATTGTATAAAGCACCTACTGCATCATTTATCTTTTCAGAATTATAACTTAACTCTTTAGCTCCATTAGCTACTTGACTACTTCCAGCTTGTAACTGTGTTGTTCCTACTTGCAACTGAGTTGTTCCTGATGATAATTGTGTACTTCCTGTATATAATTGGTCTACAGCTTCATTTATCTTACCTGAATTTGAGTTTAGCTCATTAGCTCCAGCTAATAAATCTCCACTACCTTTTGTTAATTTTGAAATACCAGTTTCTAAAATTCCAGTAGCGTTAGCTAACTGTTGACTTCCTGCATAAGCTGCTCCTAAACCTTCTGATATAGCTGTTGCTCCTGATTTTAATTTTTCTCCATTACTAACTAAAGTCTCAAATTGTTCATTTAAATATTGAGATTTTTGTGAAACCGTACTTAATCCTTCTGATAATTCATTAGCAGAAGCCGCTGCTTCCCCTAAACTACTACCTAAAGTAGCCAGTCCACTTTTTTGCCCTTCTGATACTTGCGCTATTCCACCACTTATTTGTTGAAGTGATTTTGTTAATTCTGGATTTATATCTCCTAGTCCTTCTATGATTTGATTTAAACTAGCAGCAAGTTCATCTAGAGTTTCTGTACTACTAACTAAACTTCCTATGCCTTCGCTACCACTTGAAATCCCATCACTTAAAGCTTTCGCTCCTGCAGATGCTGTGCTTATTCCCTCATTTAACTGAGCATATCCACCTTGAATTTTAATTGAATTATCAACATACTCACGTACACCTGTAGCCATTACTTCTCTATTTTGATCTAACTTTTCAAGTCCACCATTTAAATCTGTTATTCCTTGAATCAATGTTGGGGCTTGTTTACCTAAACTACTTATTCCATCATTTAAATCACTAGCGCCATTTGCTATACTAGAAACTCCAGCATTAAATGTTTCATAATTATTTTTTACTTGTCCTAAACCAGCTTCTAATTGTTTGGATCCATCTACTAACTCCGGAACACTATTAGTTAATTTATTTACTCCACTATCTAAAGCAGTTGCTCCATTTGTTAACGTTGATACACCTTCATTAAATAATGAATAATTATCTTTTATTTGTCCTGCCCCACTCATTAATGCATTTGCTCCTGTAACTAATTCTGGAACTTTACCATTTAACTGCCCTATTCCATTATTTAATTTATTAGCTCCATCTGCTAAAGTATTTACACCACTATCAAAGTTTTTATAATTACTAGCTAGTTCTTTTTGTCCATCTAACAACCTTTTACTTCCTGATAAAAGCTCTTCTCCACCATCTTTAAGGTCATTTAAAGAATTTCTTAAGTCATTTATAGTCTCTGAACCTTTAATTTCCTCTAACTCTTCACTTGAAGTAGTTACTAACATCATAACTGCTGGAATTTCAAAATTTGTTGTCTCACCAGTTATTTCTATTGAATCTTTTAAATCTAAATCCATATTTATATCTTTTGTATTATCCAATAAACTATCTAAATTTAGAGATTCCTTAAGTCCTGGAAGAGAAATAAATGTTATTAATGAATTATTGCCATCATTTAATATCTTTCCAGTATTAACTTTAACATTTGAAAAATTATCATTAGATAAAGTTAATTCTGTTGCACTTAAAAATGGAGTATATAAAGTTCTACTCTTTCCATTTATAACTTTAGTTTTACTTTCATTATTAGTAAGGGTTAATGTTATTTTAAAATTACCAGCCTCGCCTAAAACCTCTTTAGGGTTTACTTCTTTTCCATTCAACTCATATTTAACTGCTAATGATACTGGCAATTTACTATTTGTTTTTCCTTGGTAATAAAGATCTGTTGAGTCAATATTCCACTTTAAAGTATCTCCACTTAATACAGGTTCTTCATCACCTTTAACATTTTTAATATTTTCTAAGTTTGATTTATCATTAAAACTTCCTAAAGCTTTATCACTACTTATCCAATCACTAACTATTTGCTCTGTTGGATTTCCTTTTTCATCTAATAAAACATAAACTGTTTCATCTTTATTAATATCTTGTGCAAATGCCATTGTTGATGTTGTAGTTGTTATCAAAGCTACTAAACATATAATTTTTTTTGATAATCCTTTATTCATTACTATTTTCCTCCTTCAACACATTCAACAAAGTTTTTACTTGTTTTAACTATTATTTTTTCACAAAGTAATAAGATACCTGGAAGTATAAATAATATAACAAACATACTGATTATAGCTCCCCTTGCCATTAATGTGCATAATGAGCTAATCATCTCCATATCTGAAATAATTCCAACTCCTGCTGTTGCTCCAAAGAATGTTAAAGCACTTGTTACAATTGATCTTGTTGAACCTTGAAGTGATATTCTCATTGCTTCATTCTTATCTTTATTCTTAGCAAGTTCTTCTTTAAATCTTGAAGTTAACAGTATTGCATAGTCAACAGTTGCACCTAACTGGATAGTTCCAATTACTATAGATGCTATAAACGGAATGCTTGTACCCATATAATATGGAACTCCTAGGTTTATATATATTGCAAGCTCTATAGCTAAAACTAAAACTATAGGTATTACTGGTGATTTAAATATGATTAATATAATTAGGAATATTGCTATTATTGATGCAAAGCTAACCATCTTAAAGTCTGTATCTGCTATATTTATTAAGTCATTAGTTAACGGTGCTTCTCCTCCTACTAACCCCTCCGGATCGTACTTTTTAACAATATTGTTTATTTCTTTAAGTTGGGTAGTAACATCTTCTGATGCTGCTTTATATTTTGAGTTAAGCATTATTTCTTCATAGCCACCATTTTTTATCTTTGATAATAAATCCTCTGGAATAAAGCTTTCTGGTATTCTTGCACCTAGTATATCTTCAAGTCCAACTACAGAAGTAACTCCATCAACACCTTTTAACTCCTTAATCATCTCATTAACCTTATAAGCATCTAAATCTTCATTTACAAGAATGATGTTAGTAGACATCATGTTATACTCTGCCTTTAGCTTATTATTAGCTACTATTGATGGTAAATCTTTTGGAAGTGATTCATCTAAGTTATAATATACATCTGTTTTCTTATATCCTATTAATGCAGGTATTAATATTAATGCTCCTATCAACACAAGTACCTTATGATGTTTTATAACCCAAGCTGATGATTTTTCAAACTTAGGCAACACTGTTTTGTGTTTAAACCTATGAATACCTTTATCAAATACTAATATAAGTGCTGGCAATACTGTAACAGTACATATTAATCCAAATACAACTCCTTTAGCCATTACAAAACCAATATCTTTACCTAATGCTAACTTCATAATACATAACGCTAAGAATCCAGCTATAGTAGTAAGTGAGCTTCCTGCTATTGAACCAATTGTTTTTTCTATAGCCACAGCCATAGCACTTGTATTATCTTTTTGAATTTCCCTTTCTTCATCGTATCTGTGTAATAAGAATATGGAATAATCCATTGTAACACCTAATTGTAATACAGCTGATAAAGCTTTTGTAATATAAGAAATATCTCCAAACCATATATTAGTTCCCATATTATATGCAATTGCAATTCCTATACTTAGTAAGAATATTACTGGCGTTAAGAAAGATTCCATAGTTAGCGCTAAAACTATCAACGAAAGAATTACAGCTATTAATATATATATTGGTGCTTCCTTATCAGCTAAATCCTTAGTATCTTTTATAACTCCTGCTATCCCACTTAAAAAAGCTTGTTTTCCAGTTATATCTCTTATTTCTTGTACAGCCTTTTGAGTATCTATATCTGCATCACTTTCGCTTAATTTAACTATCATAAGAGTTGAATTATCTGAAAAGAGCATGTCCTTGACACTAGAAGGTAAAATCTCCATAGGTACTGAGATATCTAAAGCATCATTTATCCATATAACTTCATTTACCCCCTGTACCTCCTCTACCTTTTCCTTTAATTTTTCTACATCTTTATTGTCCATGTCATCTACTATAAGCATGGCTAAGGAACCACAACCAAACTGTTCTTTTAAAATTGCTTGTGCTTGTCTTGTTTCCAGATCACTTGGTAAATAGCTTAATATATCATAATTTACTTTTGTGTTAAAATAACCAAAGGCTGAAGGTATTAACAAAATGAATGCCAACACTAGTATAACTACTCTATTTTTAGCTATCATCTGTGATAATTTTTTCATAAATGTTTCCCCCTTTCTTTTACTTTTAACTGATTTTATAACACTTGTTATGTTTTTACAATTTTGATTTTTACCATTCCAGCCTCAATTATTGGTTCATTATTCCATTTTCTCTTTTCCATAACACCCGTTCTTTTTTTTACTTCAATTCCCTCCTATTTTCTTTTTCTATTCTTTTAAGTTAGCTATTTTACTATATTTTATCTTTCGACATTTTTTCATCTTTATTTAAAGTTAATAATTTTTTCAGAAATTATGTGAAATTTTATTATTTATCAATAAAATTAAATAATAAAAAAGAGCCGTTATAAAACGACTCTACTATATTTCACCTTTTTTAAACATCTCTATCATTTCTTTTGTTAAACTAATTCTCAATTCTGGTTCTGGTATCTCTTCTCTTTTAAGCCATACAGCTTCTGCTAATTCATCTTGGTCTAGTGTTATCTTTGAATCCCCATCTAGGTCAACAAAAAATCCCGATAAAACAGACCCAGAAAGTCCCCAAGGTTGACTTTTATAATATCTAATATTTTTCACCTTAAGACCTACTTCTTCCATAACCTCTCTTCTTACCGTTTCTTCTAATGATTCCCCTATCTCATTATATCCTGCTACTAAAGCATAATTTTTATAAGGTCCTTTAGCATACCTAGTCAAAAGCATCTTATCACGGTCTATTATTCCAACTATTACTCCTGGTGATATTCTTGGGTATCTTATATTATTGCATTTAGTGCATTCTAAAGCTCGTTCTTTATGGCTATGCTTCATATTACTTCCACATCTACCACAATATCTATTAGAATCATACCACATATAAAGATGATATGATGTAAATCCAGCAAAGGCCATCCATTGAGGATTAATAGTTCTAAATGCTTGTATACTATCCCTTACAAAAATTTCATTTTCTTTAAGATTTGCATTTAGTGCTAAGAAAAACCTTTTTTCATCTATATTAAACATGTATATTAAATGTTCCAATCCATCTAATACTCCCATTACTTCTTTATACTTAGGTATTCTTTTTGCATTACCATCTTTTATTAATATAGCATTGTTTTCTTTAAAAGCTACTATGTAATCATCATTTCTAACTTTAAACTTTCCATAAGTACTATCATACTTATGTGGTTCTATATCCTGTATCATAAACTTCCAACCCTTCCCTTAATGTTATTTCTGCTACTAAAAAATTAGCTCTGTTATACTATTAAGTATAACAGAGCTAATTTTATTTTTAATCTATATTTTTTTCTAAAATAAATTTTTCAATAAGTTCTGCAACTACGCCTTCATTGTTAGTAGCCTTTGTTGTATAATCACAAGCTTCTTTTACATCTTCAACTGCATTTTGAGCAGCTACCGAAAGACCGGCCACCTTAAGCATAGCCATATCATTGTAATTATCCCCTACAGCAATAGTATCTTTAATATCTATATTTAAAAGATTAGCTAAATCTATTAAACCTTGTCCTTTATCTACACCTAGTGTATTAAACTCCATATATCTATTAGATGAATAACTTACCGAACATTGCCCTTCTGTTATACTCTTCATATCCTCTTCTAAAGACATTAAATAGTCAATATCAACATTTTGATAAATAACTTTAGATATCTCCTCATTTTCTAAGAAATCTACTGTATTATTCTCCATTCTAATATGATTTATTCTACTTAATCTTTCTTCTTCACTATCAGAAATATTATAAACATATAAATCTTTTTTGGTATAAACATGAATACATATATCTTTTTTTAATCCATACTCAAAAAGCTCTTTCATCTTACTAAAGCTTAAACCCTTAAACTGTAATATTCTATTTCCTTTATTCTCTGTTAAAGCTCCACCATTAAAAGAAAGCACATATTCATCTTCCTTATTATGAAGTTCTAATGTTTTAAGTTCCTTTTGGATTAATTCATATCCACGTCCTGTTGCAGGAACAAACTTAACACCATATTCTTCCCTTGCTTTCTTTATTAACTCGATGTTTTTTTGACATATCTCATGATTATCACTTAATAAAGTTTCATCCATATCACAAGCTATTAGTTTATAACCCATTATCTACACCTACCTCCCCTTTATTGTGTATAATTGCATTTTTAGACTGTCTACTTATATTATATAATTAATTACTATCATTAATTTTCTTTTTCTGAAAAACATCTGAAATATTCGCTAGATAAACAACAAAAAGAAGAGAAACCTTTATCTTCGAATTTTTTAATATTATTTTCCCATATAATAAAAAATATCTACGTCATTTCTGTCGTAGATATTTTTGATGCTTATTTTCTTTTTTCATTTGCCATAATCAACTTTTATCACTTGCATAACAAACCTAACTATTTTTCATCATTACACTTTCAATTCCATCCGCTACATGTTCACAAGCATCACAGCACTTTTCAAAATACTCAAAAGTTTCCTTCCAAGTTATAAACCTAATAGGATCCATTATAGATGTATAAAAGCCTTTTATGCTTTTAGTATAAATCCTATCTCCTTCTTCTTCTAAATCATTAATGTTTATTATAATCTTACTAATTTCAGATGATTTCTTAAAATTACGAAATTCTTTAATTAAAGCACTAGTTTCATTACATATTCTAACTATTAGGTTACTAAATTCTAATGCCTCTTCTCTCATAACGCTTATATTAAACATATAAATCCTAACTAAAACATCTTCTATAGCATCAGTTACATTATCTATTTCATTAGCAAGTTCTATAATATCCCCTCTCTCAATAGGAGTTATAAATTCTTTTGATAGCTTATTAAGCATCTCGTGTTTTTTAATATCTGCACTATGTTCAATCTCATGCATCTCTTTTACATTACTATCTATTTGGCTCATTCTAAAATTACTTATAGTTTTATCTAATAACGAAGCAGCCTCACACGAATATCCTATCAAGTCTACCAGCATTTCAAAATAGTCATTACTTTTCTTAACTGCCATTTAATCAATACTCCCTTCAACCTTTTCAAGATCTTAAATTATACATAGTTAGAAAACTTGAATAAATAACTTAGCCATAAAAAAACCTATAACTCCACATCCTGGAAATGTAAGAACCCACGTCAGTACCATCTCTTTAACTACTCCCCAATTTACAGAGCTTAATCTCTTAGCTGCGCCAACACCCATTATTGCAGTAGTCTTAGTATGTGTAGTGCTTACAGGCATACCCACTACCGAAGAAATTAAAAGACATCCTGCACCTGCTAGATCTGCCGAAAAACCTTGATATTTCTCAAGTTTAACCATATCCATACCTACAGCCTTTATAATCTTATATCCTCCTATAGAAGTTCCAAGAGCCATAACAGCAGAACTTAATACCATAAGCCATATAGGAATAATAAAATTATTAACATTCGCTTCTCCTCTTGCTAAGAACATACCTAGCATGAAAACCCCCATGAACTTTTGTCCATCTTGAGCACCATGCATAAAAGCCATAGCTGCTCCTCCTAACACTTGAGCATCATTAAAAAATTCGCTAGTTTTTTTTCTATCAAAGCCTTTAAATAAAAACTCTACTGTCTTCACCGTAATCCACCCTAAAGCAAAACCTAATATTGTAGATAATACTAACCCATAAATAACCTTCATCCATTCGTTTCCGTTTATTCCTTTAAGTCCCCCTTGAAGCGCTATAGCTGCACCTGATATTCCAGCTATTAAAGCATGGCTTTCACTTGTTGGAATACCAAAATACCATGCAGCTGTAGACCATAATACAATTGCAAACAAAGCAGCGCATAATGCAATTAACGCCTCGCCTGAATCTCCTCCAAAATCAACCATATTATATATAGTTTCAGCTACATTAGCATTTATTATAGTCATTACAAATACACCTAAAAAGTTAAATACAGCAGCCATCAATATAGCCGCTTTTGGTGTTATAGCCCTTGTTGATACACATGTTGCAATAGCATTAGGAGCATCTGTCCATCCATTAACCAAGATAACTCCTAAAGTTAAAATTACAGTTATTAATAAAGGTATATTATGTGTTAGTCCATATATAAAATCTATAAATGAAATAGTCATTAAGTACAGCTCCCCATCTTTAATATAATTTATTACTAATTAAAAATATTTAGATACTTAATTCTATTTTTCAACTTTATCTTTAATACATTTTTATTAATATATTTTTTATAAATCTTATTCCTTCATTATTTTTAAAAACTCTATTGCCCCTAACGATAATGGTACTTTTTTTAAATAACATGCCCCTATGCTTCTTTTAGGAATCTTCTCCATGGTATCAATTTCGTATACATAATTTTTTTCTAAAAACTCCTTAGAAAACTCCTTAATTACACAAGCGATTCCTAAGTTTATTTTTGCGAATTCTAAAAGCAAATCATATGAACCTAACTCAAAATCTGGCGATATATTAACTCCCTTAGATATCATAAAACCTTCTACATACTTCCTTGAATTTGATGACTTTTCTAAAAATATTAAAGGTAATTTTGTTAACTCTTCATAAGAAACTTTATCGCTTATTAATTTCTTATACCTTTCTCCACAAACAAATATATCCTGTATTTCTGCACAAGGTATTAACTCTAAAGAATCATCTTCTATAGGAAAATTACATATTGCAATATCTATATCTCCAGATTTTATATATGAACAAAGCTCTATTGTTGTACTATTTATGATTTTCAATTTTATGTTTGGATATTTATTATGAAACTTCTCTAAAAAGGGTATTAAGTAATATTTTGATATGGTATCTCCTACACCTATTTTTAATTCACCTGTAGAAAGATTTCTAAATTCTAATATCTTTTCCTCCCCTGCTTCAATAAGGGTTATTGCTGAATTTACATAATCAAAAAGATTATTTCCTTCAGTAGTAAATGTTACACCTTTACGAGTTCTATTAAAAAGACGAATATTCAATTCATTCTCTAATTGCATTATTGATTGACTAACTGCAGGCTGAGTCATATACAATTCTTCTGCTGCCTTTGAAAAACTACCACTCTTCCCTACTTGTCTAAAAACTTTATATAAATCTAATTTACTTATCATATAACTCCTCCTTATATCAACTATACAAATTATTTATTTTACTTATATTATATCTAATAGTATATTATAGGTATAGGAATTTTTTTGAATTTTACACAAGGGAGAGATTATTTTGGAAAGAGTTATAGGAACAGTTGTTAGAGGGCTTAGATGTCCAATTATCAAAGAAGGAGATAACATTGAGCAAATAGTTGTCGATTCAGTTTTAAAGGCAGTTGAAACAGAGAAATTAACTTTAAATGATAAAGATATAGTAACAGTAACAGAATCAATAGTTGCACGTGCTCAAGGAAACTACGCTACTATCGATCAAATAGGACAAGATGTTAGTTCTAAATTCGGCGATGATACAATAGGTGTTATATTCCCAATCTTAAGCCGTAATAGATTTGCTATATGCTTAAGAGGTATTGCTAAAGGTGCTGCTAAAAAAATAGTATTAATGTTAAGCTACCCTTCAGACGAAGTTGGTAATCACTTAGTTGATTTAGATCTTTTAGATGAAAAAGGTGTTAATCCTTGGACTGATGTTTTAACAGAGTCTGAATTCCGTAACCTTTTTGGATATAATAAACATACCTTCACAGGTGTTGATTACATAGAATACTATAAATCTCTTATTGAAGAGTACGGAATAGAGTGTGAAGTTATTTTCTCAAACGACTGTAAAACTATCTTAAATTACACTAAGAGCGTTCTTACTTGTGACATCCACTCAAGATTTAGAACTAAAAGATTATTAAGAGCTAATGGAGCCGAAAAAGTTTATGGCTTAGATGATATAATGACTGAATCTATAGATGGTAGTGGTTCTAATAAAAGCTATGGATTACTTGGTTCTAATAAATCAACAGAAGAAGCAGTTAAACTTTTCCCAACTAACTGTCAAGTAGTAGTAGATAATATTCAAGCTATTTTATACGAAAAAACAGGCAAAAATATTGAAGTTATGATTTACGGAGATGGTGCATTTAAAGATCCGGTAGGTAAGATTTGGGAATTGGCCGATCCGGTTGTTTCACCTGCTTATACTGCTGGTTTAGAAGGAACACCAAACGAAGTAAAAATTAAATATCTTGCAGATAATAATTTTGCTAACCTAGAAGGCGAAGAGTTAAAGAAGGCTATATCTCAATATATTGAGCATAAAGATACTGATTTAACTGGTAACATGGTTTCTCAAGGAACTACACCTAGAAGACTTACTGATCTTATAGGATCATTATCAGACTTAACTTCTGGTAGTGGAGATAAGGGAACACCAATCATCTTTATCCAAGGTTACTTTGATAATTATACAAAATAGTTTACCCATTAAATAATATACAAATATAAAAAATAAAGACTGTGCTATATGCCAGTCTTTATTTTTATTAAAGTTATTCAACAAATAAAGATACAAATTCAAAATTATTACAATCAACTAAACCTCTATTAGTTAATCTTAATTCAGGTAAACAAGCTAAAGGTATAAGTGCCATAGTCATGAATGGCGATACTATATCACAGCCAATTTCTTTCCATGCCTTATCTAATCTTTCAACCTTTTCTGCCATTTCTTCTAGTGGTCTATCACTCATAAGTCCTGCAATTGGTAGTGGAACCAAGCCCAAAACTTGACCATTTCTTACTACTACCATTCCTCCACCACACTCAACTAAAGTGTTTGCAGCTAAAGCCATATCTTCATCATTAGTACCTACAACTAGTAAGTTATGTGCATCATGGGCAACAGTTGCGGCCATAGCTCCTTCCTTTATTCCAAAGCCTTTAACAAATCCATATCCTATCTTTCCAGTTTCATGATGTCTTTCAAACACAGCAGCTTTCAATACATCTTTGCTTGTATCACATTGAACTTTACCATCAATAACATCTAACTCTATATGTCTTTCATAAGTTCCAACTCTAGCAGGAATTATCTCCATAACTCTAGCTGTTACCTTATCTTTTTCTTCAGCTAATATATTAAATGACTCTACTGTTATCTTATCTTTTATATGCATTGAATTCATAGCATCTTCTGGATATTGATATTTTTCTATAGTTGTTGTCATCTTTCCGTTTTCAGCTACTAAATTACCATCTATAATAACCTTTGTTACATTTACTTTATTTAAATCATCAATAAATACTATATCTGCGCATTTTCCAGGAGTTATAGAACCTAGCTCATGATCCATTCTAAAACATTGAGCACAGTTTATAGTTACCATTTGTATTGCAACTAAAGGATCTATTCCTTCTACTATCGCACGTCTAATTATATGATCTAAATGTCCATCTTTAAGTAAAGTATGAGGATGTGTATCATCAGAAATTAAAACTGCGAATCTGCTATCAACTTCATTTTCAGTTATAGATTTACTTACTTCCTTTAAGTCATGCCATGCAGAACCTTCTCTAAACATAGCATACATTCCAAGTCTCATTTTGGCTAATGCATCTTCCGCTCTAGTAGATTCGTGGCAACATCTTACCCCTGATGCAATATATCCATTTAACCCTTTTCCTGTCTCAGGTAATGAATAATGTCCTGTAACTACTTTATTAGCCTTTAAAGTTTCACCTACAACTCCATGAGCATGATCAGTTGAAAATAAAATTCCTGGGAAGTTCATCATTTCACCAAGTCCTACAACAGAATCCCACTCCATAGTTTCTGCTACATCCTTAGGTCCAACTGAAGCTCCTGTATCTTCAAATCCTGGCATTGCAGGAACACAAGATGGTGTAGTTACCATATTTTTAAGAGGAGTTCCCTTACCATCTTCAATCATATACTTAACACCATTTAATCCAAGTACATTACAAATTTCATGAGGGTCCATATATATTCCCACTGTTCCATGAGGAACTACTGAGCGGGCATATTCACTTACACTTAACATAGATGATTCCACATGAATATGACCATCTAAAAATCCTGGTGCTATATATTGACCATTTGCATCAATTACTTTAGTTTCATCACCTATACAGTGCTTTGCATCTCCAACTAAAGCTATTCTACCCATACTAATTGCTACATCAGTATTGTCCATAACCTCTCTTGTACAAACATTTATAAGCTTCGCATTTGTAATTACTATATCAGCTGGCTTAAATCCTTGTGCCACTGCTGATAATGTTTTACTAGTCTCCCATAATGGCTTAATATTAAATTTATTAAACATTTTTATCCCTCACCTTTTTATAGTATTTAAAAATAGCAACTTATAATTTACCAAAAAACTTTTGAACATTTACGAAGTAAATATCTTGGACCACCGTAGGCACTCTTGGTCTCGGCAAAGTCGACTTTTCACCTCCGAGCCTTAGCTCGAACTTTATTTAATAACTTCTATAATCTCTTTCTTTAAAACATCTATAACTCCAAGGTCTGACATCTTTGCCTTAGGAATTACCGGTAATGCTAAAGTTACAATTCTTAATAACGGATTTTTTATTTCTGTAAGTCCCATTTCTCTTAAAGACTTTTTCATCGTTTCTGCTTGTACAGATATTTCTTCTGCTGGTCTTGTAGACATTAATCCTGCTACAGATAGTTGTAAATTATTTTTTATCTTTCCATCTATAGAACAGCTTAATCCTCCACCTAGCTTTATCAAATCTTCTGCTACTAACATACCTTCTTCTGCATTATCAAAAACTATAGTTAAATTATGACTATCATGAGATACAGTACTTCCAACAGCACCTTTTCTTATTCCAAATCCTTTTACTAAAGCTATTGATTTAGTATATAATTTCCCATGTCTATTTATAACCACAACGAATTTTGTGTCTCCATTCTCAGGAAGCTTAACCCTTCCATTTTCAACTTCAAACTCTTCTTCTATAATTTCTGTTGAGGAAGAAGTTTGAGCTAAGTATTTTATTACATTAGCTTTAACTTTTCCTGACTCAACACCAGCTTTTAAAATAAAATCTTCAATAGATAAGTCTTTTACATGAACTGAATTTTTATTTTCTATATCAAACTCTTTATCTTCTATTTGAACTAATAATTTTCCATCCTCGGCAACTACCTCTCCATTATAGATAACAGCTTTAACATTCATCTCTTCTAAATTCTCTACTAATACTAAATCCGCAACAAAGTTTGGTGCAATTCCACCTAAATTTATTATTCCTAATTCCCTAGCATTATTTAAAGTTGCAGATCTTATAGCATCAATTGGATTCATACCGGCTTTAATAGCTGTTCTAACAACAGCATTCATATGACCGAACTCTAATATTTCATCAGCTTCTCTATCATCAGTACAAAGAGTTAAGTTTGTCTTATATCTAAAATCTTCAACTCCCTTTACTAAGCTAGCTACATCTTTAGAAATCGAACTTTCTCTAGCATCAACGTACATTCCATTTCTAATCTTATCTCTTGCTTCATTTGCAGTTCTACTTTCATGGCAAGAAACAGCTCCGCCACATAGGTATGCTGATAATCCTCTTCCACTTAAGAAAGGTGCATGTCCTTGTATAAATAATCCTCTCTTTTCAGCTGCTTCTAATATTTCAACCATTCTTGTATCGTTATCTATTACACCTACGTAATCCATAACTTCTCCAAGACCTATAACTCTATCTAATTCGAACATTCTCTCAATATCTTCATAATTAAATTCTGCTCCAGCATTTTCTAGTCCTAGTACTGCTGGTACACAAGAAGGTGCTAATACATACTGTCTCATTGGTAACCCCTCACTTGAGTTATGCATATATTCTACTCCAGCTATTCCATACACATTTGCAATTTCGTGAGGATCAGTTACTACTGTAGTTGTCCCGTGAGGAATTACAGCCTTTGCAAAATTTCTAGGAGTCATTAAAGTACTCTCTATGTGAATATGAGCATCAATTAACCCTGGAATTATATACTTTCCTTTTGCATCATAATATTTTTTAGCTTTAATTCTATCTTCATTTATATCTAAATTATCTGGGTTGCATTTTATATGAGCTATAAAGCCACCATATATCCCTACGTCACCTTCATATATTTCACCTGAAAAAACATTAACTACCTTACAATTTTCAATAGCTAAATCACATTCTCTTCTGCCTATTGCAGCCTCAATTAATCCCTTTTTATCCTTTGGTATTATCTTCATAATTTCCTCCTATACCTTATAAAACTAGCTCCTACCAATAAATAATTGATAAGAGCCATTATTTTTTATTTTCAATTTAAATATTAGATTACAAAATATAATAATAAAGGTATTGCTAACACATATATTCCCCAATTTAATTCTTTGAACTTTCCAGCTAAAACTTTAGTAAATAAGTAAGCTAAAATACCAATACTTATTCCGTTAGATATGCTTGATGTAAATATAGTAAATACTATAGTTGCAAAAGCTGGGAATGATTCTGTAAAATCATTAAAATCAATATCCTTAACTCCAGTTATCATTAATAATCCTATAAGAATTAATGCTGGTGCTGTTGCTTCACTTGGTATCATTGCTGCTATTGGTGTAATAAATAGTGTTAATGCAAAACAAATACCTGTAGTCACTGCTGTAAGTCCTGTTCTACCACCTTCTTCAACACCTGCTGCTGATTCAATGTATGTAGTTACAACTGTTGATCCAAATAATGCACCTACTATTGTTGCTATAGCATCTACTAAGAAAGGCTTGTTTATGTTTGGTAAATTACCATTTTCGTCTAAAAGGTTAGCTTTAGCAGATACACCTAATAACGTTCCTAAAGTTGAGAAGAAATCACCAACAAAGAATGTAAATGCTAGTGGGAAGAAACTCCACTTTAATGCTCCCATTATGTCTAACTTAAATGCTATTGGTGCAATTGATGGTGGCATTGTTACTAAGCTTTCTGGTACTTGAGTAACTCCTAGTGGAATACCTATTATTGTAGTTACTACAATTCCTATTAATATTGCGCCCTTAACTTTTCTAGCAGTTAAAAATACTACTACTAATAATCCTATTAAAGTAAGAATAACTCCTTTTGATGTTAAATCACCCATTGCTATTTTCCCTGCTGATGTATCCATTAATCCACCATTAGAAAAACCAAGTGATACTATGTAAAAACCTATTGCTACTCCAATTGCGTACTTAACATTCTTTGGGATTAAGTTAACTATAACTTCTCTTAAACCAAGAACTGTTAAAATTAAAAATGCTACTCCTGAAATAAATACTATTCCAAGACCTGTTTCCCATGTTACTACTCCGGCTGAAACTAATGTGTATGCAAAGAATGCATTACTTCCCATAGCTGGTGCTAAAGCAAAAGGTAGATTTGTATATATCCCCATAAATATACTAAATACTGCTCCTAATATTGCAGTTACAACCGTTACCGCACCTACATCCATTCCTGCTGCTCCCATGAACATAGGTTGTACAACCAAAATATATGCCATTGTCATAAAAGTAGTTATCCCAGCAGTTACTTCTGTTCTAACGCTGGTATTATTTTCTTTTAATTTAAATAATTTTTCTATCATCATTAGCTCCCCTTTAATTTATACTCTTCTTATTGTTTATTAATTACGAACTATATTTTATATATTATATTTATTATTCGTATATGTCAACATTTTTCGAATATTTATCGTAAATTTCTTTATATTTTTTCGTTATATAACGTACTATTAATTATATTTAACGTTAAATATTCACACCAATAAAACATTAAATAATAACAATTTCACTATTAATATTTTCAGGCAACAAAAAAACTCCCGAATCATAATTTTAGCCATTAACTAGCTTAACCCTTTTATTATAGATTTATGTTCTACTTTTGATGCATCAAAATTTCTTAACCTAAATACTAACTGAATACTATATCCTAAAAATACAGCCGAAATTATTGTTCCTAATCCAACAGTTCCTCCCAGTATTATTCCTAAAATAAGCACTAATATTTCCATACCAGCTCTAATATACTTAATAGGTTTCTTTAATAATTCATTTAAAACTAACATTACTCCATCTCTTGGTCCACATCCTAACCCACAACTAATATACAAGTAACAACCATATCCCATAAGTAACATTCCAATTATCATCATTATAATTCCAGTTATCATATTGGAAGCTACAGGTATTATATTTAAATACATTATTAAATCAATAAACTGCCCTATTAAAAGCATATTTAGTATAGTTCCAATTCCTAGCTTTTGCCCAAAGCACATTCCAACAATTACAAATAATACTCCAATTATAATATTAGCTTGGCCAATAGTTATACCTGTTATTCTTGATAAGCCTTGGTGAAATACATCCCAAGGAGATAATCCTAAATTAGAATTTAACATAAAAATAGTTGAACTTGCACAGAATATAAATCCTGCAATTAACCTAAAAAACTTATATATTTTACTTTTCATAATGCCACACTCTTTTCTTCTATTCTCTTTTATACTTTATTCATCCTCTTTAAAGCGTAATACTAAGCAAACTACAAAGCAACTTATTTAAGTTAATTGTTAAGATTATAGAGTTTAGAGCTTATAAATAAAGTCAGCCTAAGCTGACTTTAAAACATTATAATTTTAGAAACTGCAATGCAGCATTCTCCTCAACTATTATCTGTTAACTATTAACTTTTAGCTAAGTTTCTTCCCATCATAACTCCCATAGCTGAAGCCATCATTAGACCTCTTGTCCAACCTGAAGAATCCCCTAAACAATATAATCCTTTTATATTAGTTTCAAAGTTCTTATCAAGTTCAATCTTATTGCTATAGAACTTAATCTCTGGTCCGTAAAGAAGAGTTTCTCTACTTGCAAATCCAGGAACTACAGCATCCATAGATTCTATAAAGTTTAAAATATTTGTCATTGTTCTATATGGTATAGCTGAAGTTAAATCTCCTGCTTCAGCATCTGGAAGAGTATGTTTTATATTTGATTGATATAACTCATGATCCCATGTTCTCTTACCATCTAAAATATCACCATATCTTTGAACAATAATACTTCCATTTCCAAGCATATTTACAAGTTCAGCAACCTTCTTTCCATATTCTATAGGTTTATTGAAAGGCTCACAGAAATTATGAGAACTTAATATTGCTAAGTTAGTGTTTTCTGACTTTTTATTTTTATATGAATGTCCATTTACTATAGCTAAATCATTATCGTAATTTTCTTGACTAACAAATCCACCTGGATTTTGACAGAAAGTTCTTACCTTATCTTGGAATGGAGCTGGATAACCAATAAGTTTTGATTCGTATAAAACATCATTTACACTTTCCATAACTTCATTTCTAAGCTCAACTCTAACCCCGATATCAACAGTGCCTGCTCTATGGTCAATATTATGTTCTAAGCACATATCCTTTAACCAGTCAGCACCTTTTCTACCAGTAGCCACAACTACTTTATCAGCATAAACCTTTTCTTCTATCTTTTTAGTTCTTGAATCTGCTATTAATACCCCTTTAATAGTATCACCATCTACTATTAAATCTTTAGCTACTGTATCAAATTTTATTTCAACACCTAACTCTAAAAGGTGATTTTGAATCTTTAAATATATTTGTTGTGCCATTTCAGTACCTAAGTGTCTTATAGGACAATCTACAAGCTTTAAGTTACCTTTAATAGCCTTTCTTCTTATTTCCTTTACTGCTTCATTATTTCCTACACCTTCAACTTTAGTATCTGCACCAAAATCAAGATATATTTTATCAGTATAATCAATAAACTCTTGAACTAGGTTTGGTCCCATAAGATCTGGTAAATCTCCACCAACCTCATAGTTTAATGAAAGCTTTCCATCAGAGAAAGCACCTGCTCCTGAAAAACCAGTAGTTATATGACAGTAAGGTTTGCATGATACACATACGTTAGTTTTTTCCTTAGGACAAGATCTCTTATCAATTCTTCTCCCTGCCTCTATAAGTAAAATATTCTTTTCTGGGTTTAATGTTTTCGCTTCTAATGCTGTGAAAATTCCAGATGGACCTGCTCCTACAATTATTACATCATAATTCATCATAAAATACCTCCAACTAGCTTATAGTTCAGCTTTTTACGGTAGCTGAGTAGAAACATCCAGACCTTATTACCAGAAATATATAAGCGAATATTATTAAGTTTTGTTTAAAATTTATTCGGTTTTATTATATTGTATTTTACGAACAAAATCAATATATTTAAAAATAATATTTGTATTTTATAATAATTATTAATTACTCTTTAATTTTTTTCTATATATTATATAATATTAAGATAATCATTTATATTTTGAGAGGTAATTTTTATGAATAATATATTGACTGAAGAAAATATTAAGAAGCTAAGAGAAGAACTAGATTATAGAATGACTGTAAAGAGAGCTGAAATTGCTAAAGATAAACTTATCGCCGCTGCTCATGGTGATCGTTCAGAAAATGCAGAATATAAAGCAGCTTGCGAAAACTATAGGGAAAATGATAACAGAATACAATACTTATTAACTATGATTTCTACAGCAACAGTAGTTGATGATGCATCATTAGACAAATCAGTATTAGGAATAAACAGTAAAGCAAGAATCAGATTTGTTGAATTTGACGACGAAGATACAATAACTCTTACTACTACTCTTGATGCTAATCCAGAAGATATGCTTATAAGTATTGAATCTGACTTAGGAAAAGCATTAGCAGGTAAAAAAGTTGGAGATATCGTAGAAGTTAATGCTCCTGCTGAAAATTATTCAGTTGAAATATTAGAAATACTATAAGTCTCAAAATCTTCGATTTGGTTAGAAAAACATGATTAAGATTCCAAATTGAAATTTGGAATCTTAAAGTTAAATTATAAATGTACACCTACTAACATATGTGAGTAGGTTATTTTATTAAAAAATAAAATTTGAGAGGTTTTACTATGGTTGAAATGAATATTAAAGAATTATATGAAGTTGGTACTACTTTTGAAACAGCAATTGGTCAAGGAACTAAAAGTGAACGAGCTAGAATTCCTAAAAATTATTCTAGAATTAACTTTCCTGAAGATATGATTAATACTTTAGTTAATTATGACAAAGAAATTAACTTTCTAGTTGCTGGCGAGATTTGGTGTCCTGACTTTCAATTAAACGCTACAGTATTAAAGAAATTTACAGAACTTAATAATAATTTTGATATGTCCATAATCTCTATGGGAAGAGGTAAAAAATTTGTATTTCCTATTTTAGGAGTAGAGAATATGAAGTTTCCTTTAATACTAGTGTTAGATAAGGAATTTAATATATTAGGTACCTTCGAAGAAAGACCTAATGTAGTTCATGAGGTATATAATTTTGAAGATATAAAATTAGATTATTATAAGGGTAGATACTTAATAGATTCTGCATATGAATTTATAGATATTATGAATAAAGCAAAATAAATACTTACTTGCCACCTACACTTTTACGTAGGTGGCTCTCTAATTACTCTAATTCAGCTTTTATTTTTTTTATTTTATCCATTAATTCAAAGTATTCCTCATCTAATTTCTTCTTGTTATCATCATTACTTTCTATTGATAAAAGCGTAATTACTTCTGATAATCTATTTTCAAGGAGTAATAACTCATCGTCCTTATGTTTCTTATCAACAGTACTTATATTTTTATTTAAGCTTTCCATATAATCAGCATACTTACCTTCAAATTCAGTTATTTTATTATCCTTAATTTCGATTATGTAATTACATACATTTGATAAAAATCGTATATCATGAGAAACCACTATTACGGTTTTATTGGTATTAATCAACGCATCTTCAAGAGCTTCCATAGTTTTAATATCTAAATAATTTGTAGGTTCATCTAATATTAATAAATTATTATTAGAAAGTATTATCTTACATATAGCTACTTTTACTCTCTCGCCACCTGATAACTCTTCTATTTTTTTATTTACAGAATTATTTTTAAATCCAAACTCACTTAAATTAATCCTTATAAAGCTTTCATCCCATTTAGAATCTTCTTTAATATTCTCTAAAATAGTTTTTTTGTACTCTAAAATATTTTGGCTTTGATCGAAATAACCAATCTTAACGCTTTTAGATATATTAATTCCTTCTACATCATTAGCAATAATCTTATTTAATAAAGTTGTTTTGCCACATCCATTTTCACCTATAATAGCAACCTTATATCCGTTCTTTATATTGAAACTAATATCCTCAACTAAATTTTTATCTCCTACAGACAATGTAAAATCTTTAATTTCAATTAAATTTTTAGCTGATACTTCTGTTCCCTCATTTATATTAATGATTATCTTCTCTTTTTCCTTAGGTGATGATTTAACCTCTAAATGTTCTATCCTCTTTTCTACTGACTTTATATTATTCTCTATATTCTTTTTCCCTCTTTGATCTCCCATTTTTATTGTCTTCGCCTCAGATTTTCCCATACCTTTTGGAGCCTTATGTATTCTATCCCTTAAAACCTCTTTTTCAGTTATAACACTTTCTAATCTAGCCTTTTCATGAATATACTTTTCATACTCGCGCTTTTTAACCTTAATATCTTCTTCTTTTTGATTTAAATAATCACTGTACCCACCTTTAAAGCAAGTTAATTTTCCATCATTTATTTCTATTATTTTATTACAAATTTTATCTAAGAAATCTCTATCATGAGAAACTAATAAAACTGCCCCTTTATACTTCTTAAACATTTCTTCAAGTATATTAATGCTCTCTCTATCTAAATTTGACGTAGGCTCATCAGCTATTATAAGGCTGTTGTTTTCACTTAATGCATTTACTACTCTAATTTTAACCTTTTCTCCACCAGATAAATAATCTTCATATCTATCTGGAGCCTTAAAGATACTCTTCACTTTACTATTTCCGCAATCTTCATAATCATCTTCATTCTGACTTATATACGAATAACTATCAGTTAAATTTATACTTCCTTCATCAGCTTTAACCTTCCCCATTATTATCTTTATTAAAGTAGTTTTGCCAACTCCATTTTCTCCTACAATTCCTACTCTATCTTTTTCTGCCAATTCAAACTTATCTATATCTAACAATAACCTATCCCCATAATATTTTTTTAATTTTTTTATAGTAATAAGCTTCATAGAATATACCTCCTTAATTACCTCTTTATCAAGTTTGTGTAAAAATCCACTTATATATTAGATTTTATATTGTAAAATAAAAGAAGCCAAAAGTTCATATATCTTCTAGCTTCTTTTATTCTTATATTATTTCTTAGGAACATCTTCCCAATCTTTTAAAAATTTTTCTATTCCCGCATCTGTTAGAGGATGCTTAGTCATTTGAATTATTACTTTATAAGGAACTGTTGCTATATGAGCTCCGCATCTTGCTGCTTTCGTAACATGAATTGGATTTCTTATACTTGCCGCAATTATTTCTGTTTTTATATCATGTATCTCAAATATCTCAACAATTTCTTTTATTAAATCCATTCCATCCATACCAATATCATCTAATCTTCCTAGGAAAGGACTCACATAAGTAGCTCCTGCCCTTGCCGCAAGTAATGCTTGTGCTGCAGAAAAAATAAGAGTTACATTTGTTTTTATCCCTTTAGATGATAATATTTTTGTAGCCTTTAACCCCTCTTGTGTCATTGGAATCTTAATTACTATATTTTTATGAATTTTTACAAGTTCATCTGCTTCTTTAACCATTCCTTCTGCTTCAGTACTTATAACCTCCGCACTAATAGGTCCATCAACTATATTAGTTATTTCTGTAATAACCTCTTTAAAATCTCTTCCTGATTTTGCAATTAATGATGGATTTGTAGTTACTCCACATATAACGCCCATATCATTAGCCTTTTTAATCTCTTCAACTATGGCTGTATCTATAAATAACTTCATTCTAACTCCTCCCTAGAATCAAATTTACTAGTTCAATTACAATATATGCAAATACAACAACTTTATACTGTCTTATTGAGTTTATGAGTTAATCGATATCCTTATACATAATAATTAATCAGGTTAATCATAAAAATTTTTAAAGTTTTAATCCATATCATATGATTTTATTTCACTTTTAATTCTTCTTATAAAATCTTCTAATTCTACCGAGCCTTCATCTCCATTTTTTCTACTTCTTAAAGCTATATTTTGATCTTCTACTTCTTTTTCTCCAACTACTATTATATAAGGGACTCTCTCATTTCTTGATTCTCTTATCTTATAGCCTATTTTTTCAGCACGTAAATCCTCTTCAACTCTTATACCATTATCTAATAATTTGTTCTTTACCTCATTTGCATAATCGTTAAACTTATCTGAAATAGGTAGTATCTTAACTTGTACTGGCGCAAGCCATGTTGGGAACTTTCCTGCAAAGTGCTCTATTAATATTCCAATAAATCTTTCTATACTTCCAAAAATAACTCTATGAATAACTATAGGCCTATGCTTTTCCCCATCACTACCTATATAATCAAGTTCAAATCTTTGTGGTAACTGGAAGTCTAATTGGATTGTTCCACATTGCCATGTTCTACCTAAGCTATCTTGAAGATGAAAATCTATCTTTGGACCATAAAAAGCTCCATCACCTTCATTTATCTTATATGGCAAATTTAATTCATCAAGAGCTCCTTTTAATGATTCTTCAGCCATATTCCAATCTTCATCGCTCCCCATTGAATCTTCTGGTCTTGTAGATAACTCAACGTTATATTTAAATCCAAACTTTGAATATACTTCATCAATAAGCTCTACGACACCTTTTATCTCAGATTTTATTTGTTCAGGTAGCATAAAAATATGAGCATCATCTTGAGTGAATGCTCTAACTCTCATAAGACCATGTAAGGAACCTGAAAGTTCATGTCTATGAACTCTTCCAAGTTCACCTAATCTCATTGGAAAATCTCTATAGGAATGAACTTCTGATTTATAAACAAGCATTCCTCCTGGACAATTCATTGGCTTTAATGCAAATTCTTCTTCATCGATAATAGAAGTATACATATTTTCTTTATAGTGATACCAATGTCCTGATGTTTCCCAAAGCTTTTTGTTTAACATTATTGGAGTTTCAATTTCTACATACCCAGCTTTTTGATGGACACCTCTCCAATAATTTATTAAAGTATTTTTTAAAACAACCCCTTTAGGTAAGAAAATTGGAAATCCTGGCCCCTCTTCTACAAAAGTAAATAGTTTTAAATCTTTACCTAACTTTCTATGATCTCTCTTTTTTGCTTCCTCTAAATTATGAAGATAAGTTTTTAGCTCATCTTTGCTTGCAAAGGCCACACCATAAACCCTTTGAAGCATTTTATTTTTTTCATTTCCTCTCCAATAAGCACCGGCTACTGAAGTTAATTTAAATGCTTTTATATACTTAGTCGAATAAATATGAGGCCCCCTACAAAGGTCAATAAATTCACCTTGTCTATATAAAGATATTTTTTCTCCCTCTGGTAAATCATTTATAAGTTCTACTTTGTAACCTTCACCTCTATCTTCCATAAGCTTTAAAGCTTCTTCTCTTGATATATCCATTCTTTCAAAACTTAAATTTTCAGAAATAATATTATTAATTTCTTTTTCAATTTTGTTTAAATCTTCTGTTGTTAACGGTTCTTCTATATCAAAATCATAATAAAATCCATTATCTATTGATGGTCCTATTGCTAATTTTACATCCTTAAATACTCTCTTAACAGCTTGAGCCATAACATGTGAAGTAGAATGTCTCATAACTTCAACAGCTTTCTCATCTTCAAATGTTAAAATATTTACCTCATCATTATTTTTTAACTTATAACTTAAATCAACTAGCGTTCCATTTACTTCACCTACTACTGCTGATTTAGCTAGATTTTTACTTAGTAATTTTGCAAGTTCATAAATATTAGAACCTTCTTCGATTTCTCTTACTGAGCCATCATTTAATTTTACGTTAATCATACTTCTACCTCCTTGTTATACTGCTAATTGATAATTAACATAGAATAATTAATAATTATTCTTTATTAATTTTTAAATATAAAAAAACATCCATCCCTAACCTTGGGACGAATGTTTACATACGTGGTTCCACCCAAATTGAATTAATACAATTCAATTCATCTCTTTAAGTTTAACGATTTTCACCGATAGCATTTCACTTAAATTAAGCTACTAAACCATAACTCCAGGGTAGTTTTCTTATAGTCATATTTAAGAATGCTTACAGCCGGTGACATTCTCTCTCTTAAAACTGTACTCTATAGTACTCTTCCCTTTCTTTGTCTATAAATATTAAAACTAATATTATCACTCTTACAATATTTTGTAAATATATCTTTTTAAATATTTTACATTCTAATACTAAAATCTGTTTCAACCTACTTTTTATATTTTTCTCAACATCTAAAACTTATTAAAAAATATAAAACCCAAACTTTTTCACTATACTACAAAAAAGAAGTCGCACCTTTAATGCGACTTCTCTATTAAAACTTAACATAACCTAATATTTTTCTTTCTTCTAAAACATCTATAGCATCTATAGATATATTACCATCAGTATAAGTACATAAGTTAAAACCCGCAGCTTCTTCAAATCTTACAGTTCCATCTTCTTCATTTATTCCAATAAAAGAAAGACTTCTTGCTGTAAAATATGGTTTACCCGCAAACACTCCATTATAAGGATGATGAGTATGCCCTGAAAATACTCCAATTACTGAACTGCTTTTTATTATTTCTTCAAACTCTTCATCTACTTCTACAGAAGGTGTAACAAATTGTTCTTTTAAAATATGATGATGAAGCATTAAGATTGTATCTTTATTAGTATCTTTACTTAACTCTTTTTTTAACCATTTCTTTTGTTTTTCTGAAATCATGCCATTACTATTCTTATATTGAGAGTTATCAAAACTTACAATTCTTACTCCAGCAATTTCCTCAACATGATTATATGCTTCTTCATTTGCTTCTTTATCAAACCAACCTTTATAAAAAGCTTCCTTATTATCATGATTACCTAATGTAACTATATATGGAGTATCTCCAAAAATTTCGTTAAGATTTTCTCTTAATACCTTATAATCTTCAAAGTCACCTGATTCAACTAAATCACCAGTTATTATAATAAACGCTATCTCTTTTAAGTCAATTCTGTCTATGCATCTTTTAATTTGTGTTAGAGGACTTGTTATATTATTAAAAATAGAATTATATCCAGATTCAGCCTTAGGATAGTTCCTTAAGAAGTGAATATCTGATAAATGTAAAAACCTCATCTTATTCACCTACTTATTTTTCTTTTTTCTTCTTGTTTGTATGCTAAATAATATAAGTGCAACTATAGTTGCTACATAAGGGATAGAGGCAGTAATTTGAGTTTTTAATGATGTATTTTGAAGCACATTTCCTGCCGCTTGTGAAAATCCAAAGAATAAACTTGAGAAAAGAACTCCTAATGGATGAGATTTTCCTAAGTTATTTGCAGCCATAGCAATATATCCACGTCCCGAAGTCATATTTTGCATAAATAGAGTTACAGTTCCCATTGAAAGAAGAACTCCACCTAATCCACTTAATATTCCTGATAAACTTATTGTAAGGAATTGATATTTCTCTACTGGAGTACCAAGACTTCTTGCAGCTTCTTTGTTTATTCCTATAGCACGTAATCTATATCCTAAAACCGTTTTGTATAAGAATATGTACATAGCTATAGCTAAAATAAATGCTAAATAGTCAACAAAAGTTAACCCTGAGAAAATAGTTCCTATAACAGGAATATCCTTTATAATCGGTAAATCAATCTTAGGAAGACTCACTAAGCTTGGGTCAGTAAATACCCCTTTTGTTTTAAAGATTATATATAATAAATAAGTTGTAACTCCTCCCATCATAGTATTAGTAGCCATACCTACTACTACTGGAGATGCCTTTAGTTTAATTATACAAAAACCTACTATAGCTGAAACTATCATCCCACTAATAGCACCTGCTAAAACAGATAAGATCACATTATTAGTATAGTAATTAGCAACAATGCTAAAAAATGCTCCTGTTAGCATAGTTCCTTCCATTGCTATATTAAAAATCTTTACTTTAGAACATATAGCTGCAGCTAAAGTTACTAATAAAATAGGTGTCATCATACGAAGAGTTGAATTAGCAACTACCGCTAAATAATCTACACTTAATTCCATTATTGAGCTCCTCCTTTATTTTCTGCATTTTGCTGTTTCTTGTACCATTTTACAACGAATCTTGCAGTTATTAATAAAGTAATAATACCTTGAATAATTGTCGTTACTTCAGATGGAACTCCCATACTACGCTCTATAGTACTTCCCCCTGTAGTAATACCTGCTAAGAAAATAGCACTAACTAATATACCGACTGGGTGATTGCTAGACATTAATGACGCTATGATACCACTCCATGCGAACCCTGGAGATGTAATCATGCTATCTACATAACGGTATCTTGTACCTAAAACCTCTATAGCACCACCAAGTCCTGCTAAAGCACCACTTAGCATTAATACATAGTACATCATCTTAGTACTATTAACTCCACCATAATTAGCAAAGTTAGGATTTAATCCACCCATTTTAGCTTTATATCCAAAGCTTGTCTTCTTCATTATGAAAAGTACTATTAAAACACATATAATAGCAATTATAAATCCCCAATGCAGTGAATATCCTTCAAACATCTTAGGTAAAATATTATCTGTTAGCTTTTGAGTTTGGATAGCTGATGAGTCAACAGCTAGGGGATCTTTAAAAACATAAGTAGTAAAATAAGATGCAATATAGTCTGCAACATAATTCATCATAAGAGTTATGATAAGTAAATCTAACTTAAATCTTTCGCTTACATATGCAGATACAAGCGAATATAATACTCCTACTAATGCTCCACTAATAAGCGCAGTTGTTACAACAACTACTGGAGGTCCTGGACAAATTACTGCTACAACTGATGAAGTAAATGCTCCTAAAACCATTTGCCCAGCAGCACCTAAGCTTGAATATCCTGATCCCCAAGCTAAAGCACCTGCAAGACCAGCAAATATAATAGGAATCGCACGAGTTAATGTAGTTGTTAAATAGTACGCTGAACCAAATCCACCTTTGAACATCCCAATTATCGCTTCGAAAGGATTAAATCCAGAAAGTGCTATAATAACTCCACCTAATAGCAATCCAACTACAACAGCTTGTAGTGGATGCTTTAAAGGAGCATACCAACTAGCAATTTTACTTTTTGCAATAGTACTCTTACTTTTCATTTTCTTTACCTCCTACCATCAATAGACCTAATTCCTTCTCATCAATACTTCCTCTTATAAATTCTCCAACTATTTCCCCTTCATAAATAACATATATTCTGTCACTTAAATCCATAATTTCACTTAGTTCAGAAGAAACTAATAATACGCTATCTCCGCTATTTCTCTTAGCTACAAGTTGATCATGAATAAATTCCATTGCTCCAATATCTATCCCTCTTGTAGGCTCACATGCTATAAGGAGTGGTGTATTCATAGCCATTTCTCTTGCAACTATAAGCTTCTGAGCGTTACCACCTGAAAGCTCCTTTATCTTTTGAGATGGTGAATCTGCTTTAACTAAAAATTTAGTTATTAATTCTGATGCATGAAATACAACTTTCTTAATATCTAAGATTCCTCTTTTAGAAAATCCTTCTTTATCCTCAAATCCCATTAATGCATTTTCTGCAAGAGTGGCTTCTGGAGCACTTCCCCACATATAACGATCTTCTGGAATAT
>OGIX01000181.1_pt1 | contig 60019 bp, 73 predicted proteins | sample 1571901 | NCBI WGS metagenome assembly OGIX01 (sample SAMEA2582102, study PRJEB24529) | metagenome | biome: Human gut stool | place: China | collected 2011
TGAACCACTATTGTTTGAGTTTCCACCGTTATTTGATGAACCACTATTGTTTGAGTTTCCACCGTTATTTGATGAACCACTATTGTTTGAGTTTCCACCGTTATTTGATGAACCACTATTGTTTGAGTTTCCACCGTTATTTGATGAACCACTATTGTTTGAGTTTCCACCGTTATTTGATGAACCACTATTGTTTGAGTTTCCACCGTTATTTGATGAACCACTATTGTTTGAGTTTCCACCGTTATTTGATGAACCACTATTGTTTGAGCTTCCACCGTTATTTGACGAACCACCATTGTTTGAGCTTCCATCATCATTTGATGAATCCCCATTATTTGAACTTCCATCATTATTTGATGAATCTTCTTCTGGATTTTCTGCTCCTATATTCTTTTCTATTTCATTTGCTTTTTCAAATGCTTGTCTATATTCTTCTTTTTTTAGTAAATCTTCACATTCTTTTATTTGAGCTTCTAAATCACTCTTTGTTTTTTCATCTGTAATTTTCACTTTTAAATTAGCTATCTTTTTTTCTACTTCTTCTTTATTTTTAACTTTAACTTCATCTATTTTTATAGATAAATCTTCAAATAAATCAACTACCTTCTTATACATTTCATCTGTATTTTCAACTGATAAAGTATTGATTTTCATTTCAATTTCTTCAATAATTGCATTTATACTATCTAAATCTGCATTATTTAATAATTTATTTGCTTCACTTTTTTTAGTTTCTAACATCTTTAACAACTCTTTGTTAGTTACTTTTTGAGGTTTATTTATACTTGTTTGTGTATTGTTAGAATTTCCATTTTGGCTATTGTTGTAAATTGCATACCCCCCAACTGCTACAGTTCCTGCAACTGCTACTGCTACTGCCCCACTTATTATTTGAGCCTTTGTACTTGTCTTTATTAATTCTATTAAGCCTTTTAATTTTTTACTCATTGTTTTCTCTCCTTCTTATATCTCGTGTATAACACAAATCTTTATTTAACTTCTTATCTTAATTATATTATATATCTTTTGTACCTTGTTGTCAACACATTAATTATTTTTTTTATAAATGACAATTTGAGCTATTGTATTTACAATAACTCATTGTCGTATTTCACTATTTTACTTTACTAACTCTTATAGTTCCTAATTCTATAGCTTGATTTAATTTAGCTTCATCTTCTGGTGATACTATTATATTTACAGTTAATACTGACAGTTCAGAGTTTCTATCTACTTCTGCTCCATCACTTGAAAATGCTTTTGAAACATAAACACCTTCTAATACTTTTTCATTTTCTGTTGTTGTAGAATTCACAACTGATATATCAATAATATCACCTTCTCTTAATGTACCTCCAACAACTTGTGAAATATCAGTTACTCTAACAGATGTTTCAACTGGATATTCTATTTTACCTAATACACTATCCTTATCTATTAATCTTTCAGATGATATAATTTCACCTTTCTTTATTTCAGTATCTATTATTCCACCAATTAAATCATCTGTTTTTCTTAATGCAGTTTCAAAATCCAAGCTTCCATCTACTGTTACAACTTCAAATAAAGAATCTTTATTACTTTCATCAATAACAGTACCTTCCTTTATATTATCTACGGCTTTTACTACTTCAACTTTACCGTTTGGTGATGTTATATTGCTTTCAAGCACCAATAATCCAACAAAAAGAATGATAGATATTATTAAGCTTATAGCTATTTTCCCAAATTTTTTTTCACCTTTATTTTTCATAATTTATACCTCCTAATTCTTATCAGTTATATCTACTGCATTTTCTTTATATACATAATGAGTATTATTTAAATAACCTTTAATTTCAAACCCTATTTTACTATAAACCATTGTTGTGTTTATTACTGCTCCATTGGGAGCTTTCATAATTCCAACCTTATTAGGGTATGATTGCCTTGTTATACTTCCATTGGATTCTCTTTTAATCATATCTATATCATTACCAACAACATTATAAATTGTAAAATTATGAATATCTACTTTGCTATTTATTAAAATACTACTTTTAGGTGTAAAATCACTATTTAAATTAAGATTATCTTTTAATGCTACACAATAGTCATTAAAGCTTTTTTCAAAATCACTATTTACAATTTTGTTAGTTGTTCCATACTCTCTTAAATCTATTGTTGCAGAAGCTAAATTTGAAGCTACCAAACCATCTTCAACAAAATTTTTAGTTACTTTGACAACCTTTAATCTCATCATCATTACGATTACTAAAGCAACAGTTATAAATATCATAGAGCTAATAAACATTTCTATTGAACCTTTTTTCTTTTTCAATTTCATGCTTTATTCCTCCTTAATATTTCGCAGTTGAACTTTTATTCTCATTAACATCTGCCAATTCTGGAACTTTAGTGATTTTAAACATATTATCTACTTTATAATTAGTTATTTCCATCTGACCTTTTATAATTAATGTTATCTTGTTTCCATATCCAACCTTACTTTTAGTAGTACCAGATAAAGATATATTTTTAACTCCACATTCAGTTAAATCTTTTATCAACTCTGCTTCGTCAGTTGAGTTTAAATAACCTTCTGTTTCCATTCTCAATAAATATTCTCTGGCAATTATACCTACATTGTCTTTTTTATCGAAATCATTCAAATAAGTAATAAACATAACTATGATTGAGAAAACTGCAACTATTGTAAATAAAGGTATTCCAAATTTAGATATACTACCTTTCTTCTTTTTAAGTTTCATAGCTTTCCTCCTTTACTAACATGGGGCATATGCCCCATATTCTAATTACATACCACTAAATAAACCTTTAATTTTTTCAGTTACAAATGCTCCTAATGTTTGTAATAATGTTGATATTTGCTCCCTAAATACTATTAATAAAACAACTCCAACAATAGCTAGTCCTAATTCAATCATTAGCTCCTTGCTTCCTCTTTTTCTCTTTAAAGCCTTTGCTTTTAAAATGTTCATCATTACTTTTGCCTTTAACATTTATAAATTCTCCCTTTCTTAATTACTTTTATATTAGAAATTCATTAATGAAGTTATTAACTCTGTAAATATTCCATAAGCTACAATTGCTATTACACCTACATAAACTAAGAACTGTAAACCTTCTAGTTTATACTTAACCCTTTCAGCTTCTCTAATTGAAATAGCTTGTTGTATATCTTTAATCTGAGCTGATAAATCCTCTAAAATTTGTACTGTTTTACCACTTTCTAAACTTTGCTTGATAACTATACAAAATGTATCAATATAAGGATTTTTAAATTTTGAATTAAAATCTTCTATTGCATTTTCAATATCATTCTTGGCAATAATCTTATTATTTAATTCTAGTAAAGCCTTTTTAAGTCTTTTATTTTCAGCTACTAAATAACACTCTGCTATTGAACTTGTTAAGAAAACACCAGCTTTTGTTTGAATCCTAAGAGTATCGTAAACTCTTTTTAAATCCACTAAGATTTTATCGTTATCCTCATTATTTGAGAGATTTATAAATATATCTGGTAAGAAAAATCCTAGTATAGCTAGTCCAATAGTTAATAATAAAATCTGTTCTTTAATACCTATTAATGCTAGAATTAATCCCATAAAGATTTTAACTAACATAAAGCTCGATGGTGTAACTTTTCCTTCAAACATATCATTTACACCCATTTTTTGAAGATAACTTTCAATTCTTTTATATGAAAAATATCCAGTATTACTTTTCTTCAATCCTACTTCCATAATTCCACTTGTCATTTTAGTAAATCTTTTAACTTTGTTTTCCTTAAAAGATATTCTCACAAGTTTATAAGCCAATATTGAAGCTATTAAAGGTAATATAAGTTTTGCTATATTTAATGCTCTTTCCATTACTTATCACCCCTTCTTATCAAACGAAATTATATTCCACAAGCATATTCCTAAAACAATAATGCAATATAGCAATATAGCATTTCCAACTGGCGAATTTATCAATATATTAAACAAATTCGGTACAAATCCAGTAAACATACTTATCATCACAGAACATAATCCTATCGACATCAATATTTCTATTCTTCCTTGCTTTATTATTGCTTTTCTTTTTTGCTTTGCTTCAAGATAATCCATCAATGTAACTCTTGTATCTTTTATTATTTCTTGATAATTAGCTTCATGCCTAGAACATATTTCAAGGTTTCTTATTATTTCTTTAAACCTTTCATTTTCAATTTTAACTTCAAGGTTTCTAAAAGCTCTTGTTACATCACCACTTGAATTTACCTCGTCGTAAAATTCCTCAATATGTTCTCTTAACGGATTTTCTAAGTAAGGATATGTTTTTCCTAAAATTGATACTATATCATCATTTGTACCAGAATAATTTTCCAAGATATTTACAAATGGAAGTATTGTTTCGTCAACTTTTTCATACGCTATTCCAGATAATATATATATAATTGCATACGCTCCTATAACTGTAGCCATAATAACTACTGCTCCTAATAACCAAATACCAGTAATTGAGCTAACTAATATAAATCCCAAACTAGCGATAACTATTGTTAAACCTATATAAACCTCTGTATTAAGAAAAGGTATTTTCTTTCTCAATCCACTTCTCTCAATCATCAAATCCAGTTTGTATATAAATGATTTTTTCTCTTGGTTTCCATCTTCTAACCTTCTAGCTTCTTCAACTTCTTTTCTCGCCTTATAACTATGTTCTGTTGCACTAAACATTTTTATTACAGACTTTTCTATTGATTTACTTTGCTGAATATATTTTATAGAGTTGTATGTTAAGTAAGTCAGAACTATTAATAATAGTACCTTTATTATCAATAAATATGTTCCCATTACTCGCCCTCCTTTTCTTTAAATAAATCAGTTCTGCTACAATCACTTTCGTATTTCATATGGTCAACAAGCTTATTTACTGCTTCTGTTGAATTGTTACCATGAACAGAAAACATTGCTTTATGTCCAGTATGTGAAGCATTTAAGAAACATAAGGCTTCTTCACCTTTAAATTCTCCGATTGCAAAGTCCACTTTTCTCAACATTGCTCGACCTCCTTTTTTAACTTATTATTTTTCTCGTAAAGAAGGATTAATTTTCTCACGACCTTTAAATACCATGTTGTATTCAAGCTCTTGTTTACTATCATTAAATGCTACAATTTCAGATATTTCTTGAATTTTAAAGTCCTTCATAAAAACTACAGTTCCAATCGATTTAACCATTTTCAACAAATCAGTTCTGCTATAATCACTTTCGTATTTCATATAGTCAACAAGCTTATTTACTGCTTCTGTTGAATTGTTACCATGAACAGAAGCCATTACTTTATGTCCAGTATATGAAGCATTTAAGAAATATAAGGCTTCTCCACCTTTAATTTCTCCAATTACAAAATAATCTAAGTCAGTTAATAAACCATTTATAGCTAAGTCTTTTAACGTGTACTGTATCTTCCCTTCTCCCCTTGATGTTCTAACTCTTTGGAACATCAAATCTGGGTGAGTTTTAGAAAACAATTCTTCATTTTCTTGTATTACCAAGCCAGATTTATCATGTGGTATTTCATCTAAAAGAACATTCATTAAAGTTGTTTTTCCAGAAGCTCCTTTCCCAGTAAAGATTACTCCATTTCCATTTTTAACTTCATTAACTAAATAATCCATTTGTTCTGGAGTAGCTAAACCTAATTCAATTAATTTTTGTTTTGAATATTTATCTTTTGGTATTTTTCTTATGTGTAGATAAGAGTTGTTTACAGAATTAACATATTCTGTTGCTATGTTAAATCGTAATATAAAATCTTTATTACTCTCTTTATCCGTAAAAGTTTGAATAGCGTTTATGTCAGAAATATTAGTCTTATTCTTTATAGCTACTACGCTTATAAATCTTTTCAATTCTGCATTACTGCTAAACTTAACATTGGAAGTCATTCTTTTACCCAACCTTTTGATTCTAATATTGTTTTCACCAATAATTTTAATATCAGATATTTCTGGGTCATTTATTAAATCTTCTAAAATGTGATACCCCCAAATGTACTTACCAAATCTTCCTTTAACTTCTTCAATTAACTCTTCTTTAACTCTTTTTCCTTTTAAGAACCTTTCTACCTCGTTTAATAAACTTTCCTTACTTTCAATACCTCTTTGAACATTCATCAAGCTCTTTGGTTTGTTATTGATAAAATGTTGTAACACTTCATCAAGCATATTGTTTGCTTCATTTTTATCAATCTCCACTCTTTGTTCAGAGATATTTTTAACCGTTTCTATTGTCTTTGGTTTAATTTCAACATCTACATTTTCTTTAGGTTCATCAAATTTAGTTTCTTTGTTGAGTTGAAATTTTGATGATTGCTTTTTATTGAATAACAATTTTATACCTCCTTTAACTACCTTGTTGTCAATGAATTTCGTTAAAAAAAATCTGTTTTTACCAGTTTTGAACAATTTTTATTTTATCACCTCTTTACCTTGTTGTCAATAAAATAATGTAATTTTTTTGGATATTTTGAATTAATTTATATTGAAATTTTTCTATAAGCTCCACCCCCAAAAATTTCTTTTTAATTCAATTAAAATTTATATTTACCTCAAAAAACTTAGGTTTAAATTTAGTAAATACATTTAACTTTATCTTATGTACTTATTATATACTCTTTGCACCTTGTTGTCAATACTTTTTTTAGAAAATATAATAAAAAAATGGGGTTTATGCCCCATTTTTATTGTACCTTATATTCTATATTTTTAATTTGTGGATATATTTTTTTTACTATTTCATTTATATAATTCTTATAATTATCATTTATAATATCTACAGTTATTGCATTTTCGCATAATATATACATTTTTTCATTAAATATATTTACACCCTTGATACCAGATTTAATCCAAATTTCAAATGAAGTAGGCTCTATTAAGTTTCCTAGAATATCTAATCCTTTTTTGAATTTTTCATATTCATCATTTATATCATTAATTATGATTTCACTATTACCTTCTTCTCCATTTTCAACTTTAGTTTCTTCATCATCACTAAATTGGTGTTGTAGTAATAATTTTTCATGCTCTGAAATTTCTTCTTTTCTTTCATTAGAAATATTTGCATTACCAAATTTTTTGCTATTATTACTTGTGTAATTACCTTCTGTTTTATCTTTTTGAGCTTCTATATCTTCTTCATCATCAGTATCCCAACCTAGAAGTTGTCTTTCTAATTTATCATAATCATAATCTCTACCTTTAAAATTATTAAACTTTAAAGGATTTATTCCTTCACCTTTTTTAACTGCAAATGGTTTATTATATACACCTGGTTTAACCATTTCCATAATCCAACCAACTGCATTAGTAATGTTGCTCTTTTGTTCAGTTAATTCAAAATATATATATTCTATATAATCCAACTTTTTATTTGAATTAATATATATTATTTCAGCTTGTTCATCTGAAATATTAATTCCATATAATATTTCCTTAACTTTCTTGATAGGATTTACTTTATTTATATCTAAATCCTTTTGATTATCTTCTTTTATTTCTTCATCAACTTCTGAAAACTTACTATCTTCATTAATTATCTCTGTATATTCTACATCAATAGCTTTTTTGTTCTTTTTATTTTCCTTAAGAAATCTCCTATTATATAACTCTAATTGTTTTGCATAATCATAAGTAATATATTTTTTAGCTTGAAGAAATGTTATTTCATAACTTTCTAGTTTTTGACTTAGCTCCACACATAATTTTTTCTTTATTTTATCAATTTCTTTAAGTAATTTCTTGTATTCTTCCAACTGTTTTGATTTGTCCATTTTGGAATATTTATAACTATCAATTACAGATAAAAAGCCTTTTTTAAATAATTCTTTTAATTCTTCTAGCAAATCATTAATTATATATATATACATATTTAAAGTTTTAATAGATATATTTAACTCTTCAACTATAACCTTTTTTATGCTTGGATTAATTTCACTATAAACCTTCAATCTTTTCTCTATTTTTTCATATAAGCTTTCGTTATCATCACTAGATACTGATGGAGCTTGTACCTTTATTGAATTAAAGTATCTTTCTGTTTCTTCCATTTCTTCTGGAGTTTTCTTTCTTATTCGAGTTTTTATTTTGTAAGGTTTTTTACTTTTATCAACCTCTGTTTCTATATATAAATCACTCATTAAGTTAATATCATTATCAGACTTTTTAAGTATATGTTTTTCAAATTTAGCAAAATTATCATAATAACTTTTTGGTACTTCCAATTTTCTCATTAAATCATCTGCAAATTCTTCTCTCATATGTCTTCCATAACAAAATCCCTTTACATGATAATATCTTTTTTTACTATATCTATTTGTCAATCTAATTGAATACTTTAGTCCATACCAAATTCTTTTAATATCTTCTTCAAATAAAATCTCTTTTATCTCTTCGGTAAAAGTAACTATTATTTTAGCTTGTGAGTTTAAATATTCAATAGTAGAAAATAATGAATACCATTTTTCTTTATTATTAACTTTATCTTCTACAAAAATCCCCGCCCCTTGTAGATTTTTACAACTTCTTTTTAAATCTCTATATATATTTTCAGAATTTATATATAAATCCTTATAATCATCTACACACATTTCAATTATTAATTTTTTCTTATTAATATCTCCATATTTAAGTTGAGATAATAAAATATCAATAATATCCAATTCCTTAGCACCTAAATTATCTCTACTTTCTTGTAACCTTATTGTTTTATAAGTTTCATTTTTATTAGGAGCTATCAACTCATAGCTCTCTTTATTATTCTCCATAACATTATACCTCGTATATAATTTTGATTATATTAACATAATAATCATTTTTCGCGGAAATGTCAATAACTTTTCCACGTTAGCATTTTTTCAATGTTTTTCAAGTATCATTTCTTTCTGATTTAGGTATCATTTCTTTCCGATTTTAATAAGATTTCCTTATCCCAAAATGCCCTCAAAGCCTTGAAAACACTTGTCTTTTTAGTAATTGAATCCATTTTTTTGTCAATCAATAGAACTTAATATATTAATTGGTAAATATATAGTTTTTTTTAGTAATTTTTATATTTATCTATTTAAGTATCATTTCTTTCCGATTCAAGTATCATTTCTTTCCGATTCAAGTATCATTTCTTTCCGATTAAATGCTTAGACCCCTTGATATAACTAGGTTTCAAGGGGTCTACTTTTATTACTTTTTTAACTTTTTTTAACTTTATATTACTTTACTACTACTTTACTAATAGTAGTAGTAATAATAATATAAGTAATTTTAATTTATTTTATATTTCTATAATTATATATTTTTTAATTTACTTAATTCTTTATCTTTTTCAAAAAGTTGTTTTTCATAATTCAACTTTAACTTCTCTAAATTGTTATTATGCTCAATAATCAATCTTTCTTCTAAAACTTGCAATTCTTTTACATTTTCAGTTTGTATTCGATTTAAATTCTCTTTATATTCAGCTTTAATTTGAGATATTTCTTCCATATGCGTTTTATTAAGCCTAGAAGCTTCTCTGTCGTGTTTTAAAGTTAATGCTTGTAATTGGTCGGAAAGCTCCTTATAAGTCCTTTCTAGCTCTAAATTTTTAGATTTAATCAGCTCCGAATGTTCTTCTTTGATTTGTACTAAGTTTTCCTTATGTTCTGCTTTAATTTGAAGTAAATTATCTTTAGTATCTTGAATCTGATTCAATAAAAGCTCTATTCTCTTTTCTAAATTACTCTTTTCTAATGTTAATTGCTTTGAATTGTATAAAGCTTCTTCTTTTTCAGCAGATACAAAATCTAATTTATCTTTAAGTTTCATATAATCATTTTTATATTTTTTATATTCTGTAATTAATGATGAAAATGTATCAATTTTTTCAATATACTCTTTAATAAGCTTTTCTTTTGTTCCTAAAGTATCTTTAAGATTATTAACTTCATCTGTAAGTTTAGCATTTTCATTTAATGTATTTGTTAAAAGTAAATTTTGATTTTCAACATTATCTTTCATTTCTGATATTTTATTTTGAAGCAAATTTATCATTTCTACTTTTTTATTAATTTGTTCTGAATACTTTTCATGTATTCTATTTTCTGAGTTTTGATTTAGCTCCAAAGAATTTAAATAGATGTTAACTAATCGTGAAACATGAGATTGAAATTCATCAATTTCCTTTTCTCTATTTATTATTAATGCTTTAGCATTTTCTAATTCATAAGTAGATATTAAGTTACTAAGCATTTCTTCTTGTGTAAATCCAAAAGATTGAGCTAGTTCTTTAAACTTATCATTTGTAGAAGATGTAATTCTAAAGGTGGTTGGGGTTGCTTTTGATTCTTTATTTTCCATAATTATCTAAACTCCTTTGGTGTTTTTGTAAATTTCATAATCTATATAGTTAAGTACATTTGGAATAATTTCATTTATATTTACATCATTTTCATTTATGTTAGGAAAATTTTTTATTTGCTCTATAATTATTTTCCTTAGAAGATTTTCTTTGCTTTTAGAATTAATATCTTTATTAAATTCTAAGTCAATAAGTTTAATAACATCAATAGGTATATTAAACTTACCACTCTCATATTTTCTTATTGAAATAGCAGATTTACCTATCTTATTACCAAATTCACTTTGAGTTAAATTGTTAGCTTCTCTTATTTCTTTTATCTTCATAGAATAGTTTTTCATTATCATACCTCCCTAATATATATTGTAATGTAGTGTATTACAAATACATTGTATTACATACGTATTACAGTTACATTCTAGCACATTTAAAAAAAATAAGCACCCAATAAGTGCTTACAATATAAAATCAATTACTTATATAATCATTTTCTTTATGCTCTAACATATAATTAATCAATTCTTCTTCACAGTTATCACACATAATTCCATTTTTGATTTTTTTATTGCAGAAAAAACACAATAACTCATCTCTTTTTTTATTCATAATAATCTCCTGTAAATTTTAATAAGGATAGGGTATTCACCCTATCAAGAACCTATAATGATGTACCATCATTTGAATTACATTGCTCTTCCTAATAATGCACTAAAATATTCATCATATGGAACACTTAAATTTAATGCTTTTATCCAATCATAATAACATCTGTCCATCATAATATTAGCTTCTCCATTGTAATTCCCCATATTCCATAACCACTCTTTAGCATTATCTAATATTTCTCTTTTTGCTTCATTATCATTTTTTGGAGCTTCAAACCTTTGTTTATAAGATTTTAATTTACCATCAGTTTTATCTTCAACTATAATTACATATTTTTCTTTTAATTCTCTAATTTCCAAGCTTAAACCTCTATAACTTCTTTTCAACTAAATCACTCCTTAAATATTACTTATCACATATACTTATTATAATATACTTGCACCTTGTTGTCAATAAAACGAAAAGTGAAAATTTAAAACAAAAAAAGGGCATATGCCCTTTTAATTCTATTAATAAAATAGTTTTATCTATTTTGTTATACGTATCACTCAATCAATCCCTTTCAATAAAGGAAACTATCTTTTAAAAACTTGTATATATCTAACTTTACGAGGTGTTTTTTTACCTTTTATAGATACTAAATCTTCATGTCCTTGGGAAACATATAAAATTTTAAAATCTTTTAATTCCTCAATATCTTTAATTCTCATACCCCCAAAAAGGTCAACTCTCATTTTTGATTTATCAGCTATCTCTTTATCAGTAGCAGATAAGAAAATTTTGTATTGGTACATACTATCAACTCCTAAAATATCACTTATCTTATATACTTATTATACATCTTTTGCACCTTGTTGTCAATAAAATTAGCAAAAAAAATAGGGCATATGCCCTTTAAATTAATCATTTTTCTACCAAGTATGTTGTCTATGCTCTTTAATAGTTCCATCTGGATAAACTTCAATAGTCAAATAGTCCCAATTACATTCTTCATTAGGGTCATTACATTCAACCATACCAACATTTATTTTTATTGCTTCGCCTTTTTCTTTAGCTTCGGCTATTTCTTTCTTATAATTTATATTAATAGATATTTCTTTTTTTATAATTTTTTCTGCTTCTTTAGAAAATGATATGAAAGCTTTCGTATCATTTCTATTTATCTTAGCAATGTTTGAAAAAATATCATATTCCTCATTGAATATTTGTAATCCCATGTATTCTTTATTATCCCTTTGAACAAATGACAATCTTCTTTTTCCATTAAAAAATGTTTTTTCATTTAACTTTGCTTCAACAACAACAATATAATCTTTTTCGATTTCATATTTTATTAATATCTCACCCATTGCTTTTTTAAACTTTAACTCTTTCATATAACCTCCTAGTGCCTTATAGGTAGCATAACCTTAATATAGTACACTTTGTGTTACTGTTAATCATATTTTCTAAATTTACTACTTTTCTTATTTTAACTGTATTAATATTTTAAAACACTATTGATAAACACCTAAAATATAATTATCATATAAATCATTAACAAAGCTTTCAACTGTATCTTCGTAAAATTCATTTTTCCAACAAGTGTTTATTAATACATTCATATTTTTATCAATTTTATTAAAAACTGCTACCTTCCCAATATAACATGATTTATCATCTCTATCAAATAACATTCTTGGATTTTTTGTATATTTATCCTCTAAATGAACAAACAAATCATTACTAGCATTTCTCAACATATAACCAATCCTAGCAATTAATTGCTCTTTAGTACAAGTTTCTAAATTAATTTCTCTTTGTTTTTCTCTCATAAAATATTTTCTCCTAACCTTTTATTTATCCTATATACTTATTATATATCTTTTGCACCTTGTTGTCAATATATTTTTATAAAAAGTGGGGCATATGCCCCTTTTTATATGTTATATATGAGTGTCAATATTTTATTTATAGCTTGTTTTTTTGCAATTCCTTCATGAATCATTATATTTCTAATTTCATCAGAAAGGTAATCAGTAGGAATATTATAATTATTATAAGCTTTCCTCAATCTTTTAACATCTTTCTTTGTAAGTAAAATATTCATATTTTTATTAACCATATAGAATCCCCTTTGCTCACATATCGTTTTGCTGAACTTCAACACCTTGTTAGTGAAAATTTGCTTTTATTAGGGGCATATGCCCCTAATATTTACAAGGTTATAACATCTAATATATTTCCACTAGTAGTTATACATTTCAAACCATTAAAGACATATTTTTTGATAAAGTTAATCTGTTCATCTGTTAAACTATCATTTTCAGTTCCTTCTTCTGTTTCTTTGCTCCCAACAAATATTACATTTCCACAAAAATAATCAATCATTTTACCTTTGTGATTAAGTGCTATGCTTGGGTCTAAATTTAAAAGTTTTCCTTCTTCATTAACAATTATAGCTATACCCTTTTTATGGAATTGTTCAATGTAGGGATATTCAATATACCCATCAACTATATTTTGAAGTTCTTCCAATCCACTTTCTATAAATTGTATTTTCGCAGTTTTATTAGGTTCTTTTATAATAACTTTATGTTTCATCAATACCAACTCCTTAACTTATCGTATGTGTTTATTTTACCATCTTTGCACCTTGTTGTCAATAAGGGGCTATAAAAAAAGGGCATATGCCCTAAAATTAAGTTAAATAGTTTCTTCAAGTTCATCTTTGGTTTTGCTTGATTTAAGTCTTTTTACTGTCATGTTTGTTTGAACATGGTCGCAAAAATCCAAGTCCAGAACTACTTCTTCATCATCATACATACGAGTTGCTATTTGTCTAGCTTCCTTTTCTGTGTGAGCTTCAATGCAGAATTTTTTAACAAAAGTTTCTCTAATTTCGACTTCAAAATTATGTATGTTGTGTATCATAATAAACACCCCTTTATATAATATGTGATTATTATACACCCTTTGTATAATATGTGATTATTATACACCTCTTGTACCTTGTTGTCAATAGTATTATAACTACTAATTACAATTTTTTTATTATATTGAAATAAATTATATATAACTTAGGCAAAAAAATAAAGTGATATTTAAAAAACTTCGTGTAAGCAAATCGTGATCTGTTTCACAGAACTCTTTGCTGCCACTTCATTTTTAAAATATCCACTTTATTTTTTGCATTAACTTTTTAGAAAGTCTAATGCGAGTTTTTCTAGTATCAAAGACACATCTGTATCATGTATAATTGCATATATTCTAAGCTCTTTCCAAAGTTTGTTATTCATAATGATTGAATGGCTACTTGAATTATTATTTTTAGGTGGTCTACCTTTTTTAGATACTTTTTTTTCAAGGGGTTTTTCAATATTTTTTTTAACTTCCTCTAAATTATCTCTTTGAATTTCTTTATTTTTATTAGAAGTTGTTTTATTGGGAGAAGATGTTTTTTTGGTAGAATCAATACATACAAGTTGATTATTTTTTAATATATAACCATTTTTTTTAAATTTTTCAGTAATACTTTTAGAAATTCCTATTTCTTTTGATATTTTTGAAATACTCATTCCACTTTCTAATTTACTATTGAAATATTGAATTTGTTCAATAACGCTCTTGCTAAGAAAAATCTCTCTATCCATAATTATAACCCTTTCATATTTATATAAATTTAAAAATATAGTTTGTTCGGAATTATATATTTTCATTCACTTAATAATACCAAATTATGTATATGTAAGTTTGTAGAATTTTGTATTTAGATAATAATTTATTTAAATAATTTTAAAATAAAAAAATATAAGTCCGTTAAGAACTTATATTTCCATACTTTTTATACTTCCTAAAAGCTTTGTATTCTGTTTTTTTGGTTCATCTTTTTTAATTTCTATAACCTCTTTAGTAGCTGACACTTCGTTATTGGTATGAGTTGAATTGAGTTGAGATTTTAAGATATTATTTTCAGCTTTAACCATTATGTTTTCATTTTTTAAAGTTTCAATAACTCTTTCAAGCTCTATAATTTTATTTTTTAAAATATCAGAATTAGAATTATCCGATTGAGCAGTTTGACCAGTAGCAAGAGAATATAATAACTCTCTTGCTAAATTATTAGGAGTAGGGGTATTATCTAACCCTAAGTTGTTTATTATAATATTATCCTTTTCTCTATGGCAATATAGATTTAATTGTATCTTTATTTGATTAATCATTATAAGTCTTGCCCTTCTGCTATAACTTTATTACCCATATTATTTCTAAACAATGGATTGTCTAATATCTCTGCTTCTGCAAATGAGTTTATTATTTCTTCTCCTAAGATAATTGCTCCACCACCACAAGCTTTTATAGAGTAATCATCAAAATCATAGAAACCTTTTGATTTTAAACCGTTTTTTATTTTTTCTATAAAGTCATTTTTTATTTCGTTAGGTATTTTTACTCTATTTGCTCTTACTCTTGCGTCAACATCTGATATTGTATATGTTTTATGATGTTCAGTTTTATAGTACGCAATTATATCTTCGTATAAATCATGCACACCAAAATCCAAAGTTCCACTCTTAGGAATATCAAATACACCGATTTCTGTGTATGTTGCATAGTTTATGGTTTTACTTCCTAAATCTAAAACAACTATAAAATCAGTTATTCTTTCATCATCAAGAGAAAAGTAAGAAGCCATACTTTCAGCAACAACCCCAACTTTGTTTATTTTTATAATTTTAGCTTCTTTATTTATTCCGTTTAAAGGACTATTTACTGTAAATTCATACTCTTTACCTTGAAGTCTATCTTTAAGCAATTCTTTATTAGCTATTTGATTAACTGGTAAATTAAGCATTAAGTTAACTTCAACTTCATCTGTTATTGTGCTGATGGCATATAAAATAAATTGTTCCAAGCCAATCTTAGTAGCTTTGAAATTATCATGAACATAATCTCCTTGACTAATAGCACAACATTTATTGTCATATACAATAGCTTCTGTAAAATCCATTGTGTTAATGTCGATTTCTTTAATTTTTGAAGGGAATTGTTTTAACTTGTCATCTATCCCCACTTTGAAAACACTATTCCCAATATCAATTGTTACAACTTTTGTTTTACTCATTATTCATACCTCACTTCTATATATTTATTTAGTTAGTTACTAACTAACTTACTTACTTATTAACTAACTTACTAACTTACTAACTTACTTATTTAGTTAGTAAGTTAATTGTAAAATAATGGATATTAAATGTAAAGATAAAGTTTTGTTAGTGTTTGATTAGGGCATATGCCCTAATTGGTTGAATTTATTTATCTTACATAATTATTATACATCTTTTGTACCTTGTTGTCAACAAGAAATACAAAAATGTTCTTTTTTATATTTGTATAATTATATATATAAGAAAATGGAAGAATAGATAATCATATCAATAAAAAATAAAGGGCATATGCCCTTATATCTTTATATAAATTCAACATTTTCCAAAATTCTTTTCTCGATAGTTCTATAATAATAACCGATTTTTATTTCTGCCAGTAACAAATTATAAGCTTCTTTGGTTAGTTGTATATCTTTTGATATATATATATAAATAAATATTTTAATGCTCTTTGTTGTTAATAAAGGGCTGTAAAAATAGGGCATATGCCCTAAATTAATTCTATATGTGAAGGTGTATGCCCTTGTTTTTCTTCTGTTTCTATCCAATTAGAGATTAATGTTATAATTTTATTTCTATCCATATTAAGAGTTAAATTCAATGGAGCTTTAAATGTTGAATTTAAATTAATTCTAGTTTTATCCATTTTATCATTTACTAATATAATTTCTTTTGGATTAAGCTCAATAATTTTTCTTTTAAAAATACATCTGATATAAGCTCTATCAAAGGACAAATTACAATCTATAGGTATTAAATTACCTTTGTTTTGCTCTCTGAAATCTTGTCTATATTTAATATTTAAAAAATCTGCTAATAACCTTTCTACCATATTTAGAACACCTCTCTTTGTTTGTGTAATGGGGCATATGCCCCATTAGATATTTTACTACTTATACAACTTCCCAATCTGCATATTCCCATACATCATCAACAATCTTTTCTATTATATTTAGATTTTCGTCTAGTATTTCTAAGTAAGCATTTATCATAGCTCCATTAAGTTTATCGAAGGTTCTACTTTCTAATAAGTATAACTTTTTGACTTTATCATGGTGCAAAGTATTTTCAAACTCAATTATTCTATCTTTGAAATTTATCTCTATACTTGTTATATTCTTCCCAAGGGATATAGTGCTTTCAACTGCTTCCTTTGTTTTATCTCCTAGTAAATTATATTCTATTCCTTTTTGAATTGGTTTTAAATTTAAAACATCACAAAGATTTTTCATAACTATTCACTCCTTAGATTTATTTGATAAATTAATTATATACCTTTTGTACCTTGTTGTCAACAATTATATCAAAGAAAAAGGGCATATGCCCCAATTATTCTACTTTTTCAAAAGCAACTTCACAATCTCCACAAATAACATTTACATCTTTTGTTGCAGTAATTTTAGTATTGCAAGAAGGACAAATATATTTTCTGCGAGAAGATTTAGGCTCTTCTCCATCTGTTTCGTCTGATTCTTCATCTTCTTCTAATTGTTTCAATGAAGGGTCTATTCTGTAAATGGTAAAAGCTTCTTCGTTAATATTGCTATTGTTTATTAAATTTATAGTTGAAGGTTGAAGTCTTGTTAAAGTCCAACCGTAAGTTTTGTGATGTTCAATAATCAAACCACTTTTTTCAGCTATTTCTTTAAATTTTTTGTTGTGATATGTTCCCCCTCTAGTAGTATCTTGAATATTATTCACAAGATTATATAGGTGAGCCATTTCGTGCAATAGAGTAGATAATATAGGCAACATTCCTAAATGCAAATATTCAGCAACTAAAGTTATTTCATATTTTTTTTCATTTGTTGAATAGTCATTCCAAATTTTATTTACAGTACACCAACCTAATACATTTTTTCTATTTCCTTTGTTTTGAACTAAAATTGAAGGTTCTGGCAAAGAATTTTTATAAAATGTTTTATTAAAAAAGTGAAAAGATTTATGCAATTCATCTGTTAATCTTTTTATATTAGTTGCCATAATTTCACCACCTATAATATTTTTGAAAAGTAACTTTCAAAAATATTATAATACTTAATTACCTTGTTGTCAAATCGAGAAAAATAAAAAAGGGCATATGCCCTTAGAGTTGTTCTTTATTTTATCTTTCTAATTCCTTAGAAACTGCAACTTCTTTTTTTGTTACAATTTCTTTCGGCAGTAGTTGGTTTTGTTGTTGAGCTTCAAAGAAAATTCCTATACTTTGCAATAATGGGTTTTTAATAGGTGAAGTTTTGTTGGCTTTATAATCTTTTGCTATTTGCTTTAAAGATTTATATTCTCCATTCTCTTTACTATATTCCAACATGGAATTGATAATGTTTTTATTTAAAGTAAATGGTGAATTTAAAGAGTTATTTTCTTTTCTTATATCTCTTATGTACTCTTTATCTTTAATTTCTTCTTTAACATCATTTTCTAATGATATTAAATCTGGTTGACCATTATAAAGAGTAATGCCTTGCTTGGCTATTGAAATAAAATTATTGAGTTTTCTTTCAATTATTTTTATATCTTTCTGTTCTTGCAGAGCATTAGCTCCATTCAAGTATTCATGTGATATATTATAAATAGATACAGGAAAGGCGTTTTGTATAAGGAAAGCATTTTCAACACCTTTTACTTTTGCAAAGTGAAATTTGATTGACCTTTTATACTTAGCTATTTCTTTAGCTTCTTCCTTTTTATATTTACTTACCCTTGTACTTAAAGGAATAACCCAACAGAGTTTATCCTTTTTTATGCAAAGATAATGAGGTCTACTTCCCTTGGTGGAAGTTTGGGGAGAGTAGAATAGTTTATATTTTTCATACTGTTTAAAATGTTCTTCTTTGATGAAGTACATTTTATTTACTTCCTTTTTTCTCATAAATCACCTCAAACAAAAAAGCAAGTCCAAAAGGACTTGCTTTATTAATCACCCAAGCTTTACGACAATCATAGCCTTAGCATATGTCTTTTTAGTAGCAGTTGCTTGGTTGCTACACTCATTTTTAGTTGGCATTGAGTAGTACCAACTCCCTTTTTATAACTCGCCATCTGGGAGTAGCGACCAATTTAATTTTATTATACTGGTTTATAGGTTTATTGTAAAGAACAACTCCTTAATTTTATTATAAGTATTTTTAACCTTGTTGTCAATAAAATAAAGGTTAAGATTTTTGAAATTTTTCTTATGTTAGCTAAACGTGATCTGCTTTGCAGTACGTTCATCAAACAACGAAAACTTTGAAAAATCTTTTTAAATATAATAATATCCCGAAGGGGATAGAACTGAATAGTTCTTTTTCTATTCCTAATCTCGAAGAGATTTCTAAGTTGCTTACTTTTAAAGTAAGGGTTTTTCCCCTTTTTTCAAAAGGGGCAGGATAAGAAGATGTGAACATCTTGGCACATCTTCAAGGCAAAGCCTTGAAATTACTAGATTTATATAGGTGTGAATATTTACATTAAATTGTTGTAATGGTGTGAATATTTATATATAATATAGGTAAGAAGCTTTATATAGCTAGTTTTAGGAGGTATGAATCATATGAGTATTAGAAAAAATGTTGTATTTACGGAAGAGCAAGTTAAAGCTATTGAAAATATCAGAAGTAGAACTGGAGAAACTTTTAGTGATGTAGTAAGGCAACTTTGTGATAGAGCATTACAAGAAGAAATTACACAAAAGAATATGGATTTTATTGCAGATATATTAGAAGAAGTTGTAAGTTCAATTATGAAACCACACGTAGAAAGATTAGCTTCTATATCAGCAAAAGGGGCAATAATGAGTGCAACTTCAACTTTTTTAAATGCACAAGCGTTAGCTGATTTTGTTCCACCAGATAAAAGAAAAGACTTATTAGAGGTTTATGAAAAAGCTAGATTAAAAGGTGTTGCTTATGTTAAAGGAAGAGTTAGTGATAGTGAGAAAGAAGTACAAGAAGCAATAAAAAAAGAGGTGAGGGGGAAATAAAGTGAAACTTGTTAAAAATATAGAAGTTGAAAGGTGCTTAGATACGATTGTTAGAAATGTAAATGAGTATTTAACTTACAATAGAAATAGATATGATTACAGAAAGGCTAAAGCTGATATAGTAAAAGAGCTTTCGGAAAAGTATTCAAATTTAGGGTTAGACTTAAAAGTTAAACATAGTATAGATACTTTTTTTGATATTCCATATAACAGAGATATTAAATTTAATGGGATAAAAAATAATAGAGATATATCTTTAGAAGAATTTACTATTAATAAAAATGTTTTGCATATGTTTGATTATCCGATAACAGATAAATATTTAAAAACGTATGTTCATTATGGAGCTTATGATAAAGATATTAAAACTTTTAAGGTAACTGAAAATGGAAATGTATATATGACCCCAACTGTTATGGAATATAACACAATGAAAGCTGAAATTGATAGAGCAAAAGGTAATGTATTAACATTTGGGTTAGGGATAGGATTTTTTCAGTATATGTGTTTGTTAAAAGATGATGTTACTCATGTTACTGTTATAGAAAAAAATGAAACTATAATTAATTTTTTCAAAGAGTATATATTACCACAATTTAAGAGAAAAGATATAACAATAATAAAGGGTAATGCCTTTGATTATTTTAAAAAAGATTATTTTGAAAAGTATGATTATATTTTTGTTGATATTCACTTTAATAATGATGATGGAATTGAAGTTTATAAAAAACTTATAAAAAGTGATGTTGATATGAATAATGTTGGTTTTTGGATAGAGAATCAAATTTTATTTGAAAATAAAATGCTAGTAGCTTCTTATTTATATAACTATTATAAGGGAACAATTACTGAAATGCTTTCCTTAGATAGTCCATTAAAAAGAAAGTTTAGATGTATTAATAGATTATTCAAAAATGAAATGGTTAATATTGATAATGAAGAAATGGTCTTAAAATATATAAACGATAAAGAATTTTTAAGAAAAATAATATCTGAAAGTTAAAAAGAATAATATTTATATTTAGGTAGGAGGGTATAGTTTATGAATAAATATAAAAAGGTTGTTTTAGATTTTGAAACTACTGGATTAAGTTCTAAGTATGATGAAATATTACAAGTTAGTGCGATAGACCAAGATGGTAATGTTCTAATTAATGAATATTGCAAACCTAAGAGTATAACAGAATGGGAAGAAGCAGAAGGAATACATAATATATCTCCAGAAATGGTTTTAGATAAAAAGCCTTTTGAAGATTATGTTGAGGTTTTAACAAATATTTTAACTAATGCTGATGAAATTATTATTTATAATGTAAATTTTGAAAAAGGATTCTTAAATAAATATGGTGTACAGTTTAATGATAATTTTTATGATTTAATGATAAAATTTGCTGAAACTTATGGAGAATGGAACGATTACTGGGGAAACTATACATGGCAAAAATTAAGCACTTGTTGTACGTATTATGGTTATTACTTGAAAAATGCTCATGATAGTTTAGAAGATTGCAAGGCTACCTTATATTGTTACAATAAGATAATAAACAATGAAGGTAGATATGAAGGAAAAGAATATATAGGAAAAACAGTTAAAGAGTTTTTAGATGAAGCAAGGGGAAAAGTTAATAATAATTCTATAAAGTTAAGAATTTATCCTATTGGAGAAAAAAGAATTAAAGGTTATTTTTATGGAGAAATTAAGAACTATGATGATATTAAATATAAAGAATTGTTAAATAATAGAATACATGATATATCTTATAATTCCCCTAAGTCTTTTTCTATTTGGGTGGATAAATACTTACAAGCTGACTATGATTTGTTGTTAGAAGATGTAGAGAAATTGAAAGAAAAAAACTCTAAATTACAAGAAGAAAATAATAACTTAATAAATGCTAAATATGAAAATTATAGGTTATATAGAGAAGAAAATGAGAAGGTTATTAGGTTAGAGAGAAAAATAAAGAAGATAAAAGAAAAATTAGGTTTAGTATTAAAGGAAAAAAAGAAAATACCTATGTATAATAGCTGTGGGTTTTTTTCTGCTGAATATTGCAAAAGCACAAAAAAACCTATGATACAACAAAGTGAATATAAAGCTTTCAAGAATGTTTTGTTATCAAAAACTAGATGTAAGGAGATTAAACAACCAGTTCGTGAAGGGGAAGAAATTTATGCTTTTTTAAGAGTTATGAATGGATATTGTGCTTTATATTATAGAAATTTGGAGAAGAAAAAATGTTAAAATTAAGAATTACATTTGTTGATGATAAAAATGGAAATAAGGAATTATCAGAAGCTAAAGAGATTATAAGTAAAAATTTTGAAATTATAAATGTTTCAAAAGTATATAAGGGAAGAAACAATTCTAAATATAGTAATGTTTATATTGATGTTTCTGGAAAGGAGAATAATGAGTAAGGTTATTTTTAAATTGAAATTTGAAAGTCCTAAAAAGGCTACAACTAAGAAAAATAATATGTATCATCTTATTTATATTGCAACAAGAGATGGAGTTGCATTAAATGATGATATGAAAGAGTTTGAGAATAATCATAACAATTCAAGTAATGATGAATATGTGAAATATATAGCTGATAGACCACGCTCACATGGACTTTTTGCTAAAGAAAAAGAAAACATAGATTTAAAAGAACTTTCAAATTATATGAAAAATTATGATGGTTATGTTTATAGGGGAATAGTGTCTTTAAGAGAAAGTGAAGCAATAGGAAAAGGATTTGATGATAAAGAGCAATGGGAAACTTTAGTTAGAAGTAAAATGAGATTTATTTCTAAGCAGTTAAATATCCAACCTAGTAATTTAGGTTGGGTATGTGCATTTCACAGAGAAAGTGGACACCCTCATATTCACATGATGATGTGGGATAAGAGTTATGATAATAGTAAGGATTTAAATAAAGAGTATAGAAAAGGTGCTATTCCTAAAAAAAACATAGAAGCTATAAGAAAAGAATTAACTAAAGAAATATTTAGCAATGAGATTGAAAATGTTTTATCTTTAAAAAATGTATATAGAGATTTTCTAACTGAAACTACTAAAGGATTTAATAATTCTGATTATAGTAAGAAGTTTTTAGAGCTTGATGAAAAGATTGATGAAATTAATACAAAATATGATGTTAAGAAATATGAAGAAAGATTAACTATTTTAAAAAAAGAAATTTCAGAACATGATAATATCGATTATATTAATGATAAGTATATAGAGATTGAAGAATTAAAAACTAAAATAGATGAAATGAATAAAAAAATATCTATGTATGATATAAGAGATAATATAAAAGGTTTAGAAAATGAAAAAGAAATTATTAAGTTAGAAAGAGAATTAAAGATAGCTAGAAGTTTAGGTAATGTAGATAAGTATGAGGATTATATATATCAAGCTAAATTCAATTTAGGGATTTTTCAGCTTCAAAAGAATAGAAAGATATGTAGTAATAAAAAAGAAGTTATTAAAATGAAATGTGATTTAGTTGATTTAATAAATAAGAAGAAGTGTATAGATATAGAAAATGATTTTAATGATAAGAATATTAAAATTGATACAATTGACATTGAAAAGTTATCAAATGAAGAAGTTGAATTAAGAGAGCAATACTTAAAATTAAAAGCTGAAACTGAACATATAGAGATAAAAGATATAGATAATTTAGAAGAAAAGATATTTGAATTATCTTCTGAATTTGAAGCTAACAAATGGAAGTTAGACGAAGATATTGAAGAAAATCTATTTGTTATTAAAAATGGAATTGAGTATTTAAACAAAGATTATTTTAATGAAATAAATACTGATTTAGATACTAGAATAAAGAATCTCACAGATAGAATAACTGAACAAAAAATGAAGCCTTTTGCTGAAATAGAGTTTTTAAAGAAAAGTGATTTTAATGATATAGAATCTACAAATTTATTTGAGCTTGAAAAAGAGTTGAATAATATAAAAAATCAATATGATATAAACAAAAAAGAAGGAGCATTGAAAAAGTTAAAATCAACATCTAAAAATAAAATTAAGAATGATAAAATAACAGAGCTTGAAGATAAGCTTAAAGAGTTAGAACTTGATTTAAAAAATTCTTCTTTTGATAATATTGAATATATAAAGAATGAGATATTACAAGTGAAAAATGAAATTGATGAAGAAAAGGAAATACAAATATCAAAAGATTTAATTAATCTTCAAAACCAATTAGATTTAGTTAAAGATGAATTAGGGGTAATAGATATAGAAGTTAACGATTTTATCTTAGGGGATAGAGTTAGGGGAAAAACACTTGAAGAAATAGGAGAAATGATTGTAGAGCTACAAGTACCTAAAGAGGGAAGATTACAATATAAATTAATGCCACCAGAAGTTAAGGCTGAAATTAATAAGATAACAGATAGAATTATTGAGTTACCACAATACAAAAAAATGTTCGATGGGTATATGAAAAGTGTTGAGGAATTAACTAGATTATATACTGACAAGGCAGAATCTATTGAGGAAGCCAAAGAAAATGCAAAAGATGATATATACAAAAGGATTGGAAATAATATTTTAAAGACAAAAAAGGAAATAGTAGTTGATAAAAAGAAACCAGATTTTGCAGTACAAAAACTATTTAACAATATAGCTAAGTTATTTTCTATTAATACTAATAGAAATGAAAAAACTAAATTAATTTCTAAGGAAAATTCAAGAGCAGAAAGAAAGAAACAAGCACAAGAAAATAAAGCTAGAGGATTATATTCAGAACAAGAACTTGAATAAATATAAAAGTGTATATTTTTATAAATATACACTTTTATATTTATTAAAAAGTTTATGATTTTTTTCAACATATAATTTACTTGCTTTTACAATTCACTTGATTAACTATAGCTCTAAAACTATCTAGGTTAACTCTATATGCTCTAAAATCAAAATCTATTATTCCATTTGAACATAGAAATCTTAAATATTTATTAACTACAATTTCTAATTTTGATTGGTCTGTATAATTAAATGAAATATCACTTTTCAATAGTTCTATATTCAAAGGAATTTTAGATTCATTTATAATCCACTTTGATATACTCCTTGCTGATAAATACCAATTTTTTTTATTAATTACAAAATGATTTAAGATAGCTGATTGCCATATGTTTTTATCACAAGCAAATATCAATTTATCATCTATATCAACATTAATAACAGAGGGTATATCATTTTCATCTATCCATAGTTTTTTCACTAGGTATTTCCACAATTGAGATTGTTCTTTATCTTTCTTATATTTAACTTTTAATGAAGCTTCATTTTTATATAAAAAATCTTTTTTAAACTGTAACCTTTCTTTTTCTTTCTTTAACAATTCTTCTTTTCTTATCTTTTCTAAATTATTTTTTTCTATTATATCCAATATTATATTTTCTGCTTTATTATTATATATCCATTTTTTATTTTTGGTATCTTCAATAATTATTTTTTCTAGCTCCTCTATACTCATTTTAAGGAAATTTTTATTATACTGACTTAAATCAATTTCTATTGTCGATAATTTCATATCTTTTATTTTATTTTTCTTTTCATCATCTATAAAATGAGTAACTGCTATTTCAATTAATAAAGGTTTTTTATTTTTATATAATATTATATCTGGTACAATATCATTTATTTTGGATTCTTCTTCAACTGATTCAAATGAATATAAATTTGATTTACATACAATATGGTAGTTGTATTCAAGGTCAAATTTACTTAGATGTTCTGATTGGTAAAAAAAATCTTCTCTTTCTTCTCCATCTTTACTTATATATAAATTTGGTAGTTTTATAAGTTTTTTTTCAGTTAATATTCTTTTAGCCATAAGATGTAATCCTGTTTCTAAAGAATTATTGCAGTTTTTTGATTTATGTGCAAAATGCCATATATTTTTATTGCCTAATCGTGGAATTAATAGCTCATTACATGAACAACAATAATATTTATAATCAAATTTTCTTTTTTCTTTTTTTAATTCGCTTATATGTATTATATTTCCATTATATATAGCGAATGGTGTTTTAATATTTCTCATACGTTATACCTCCTATTAAGCTTATTTTTATAAGAAAAAAGTTCTTTCGTAGTATAATTAATTCACTTAATTTTCATAGTTTTTAAACAGTTGTTCTTTTAACTTTAAATATTCATCTTCCGATATAGAATTTTCTTTTTTTAAATTATTAAGTCTTTCTAGTTTAATTATAATATCAGAATCATTAGTATTACTTATATTGTCCATATTGCACTTTCTAAGCTCTGTTATATTTTTATTTAATTCTCTTATTTCTCTTCTTTTATTACTCTTATAATCGAAAATTCCACCAATTAAGAATCCTAATACTACTGCTGATACTAGACTATAACCTAAAGAAAATGGTATGCTTTGGGAGAATGTTTTAGTTAAATCATAGGTTATAGAAAATACCCCACAAGCAACAATAAGTTTAAATTTATTTTTTTGAAACATAGTCCTCAACCCCTTTTTTATACAAATATCTAAATAATTTATGTAATTATAATAATTTCATGATAACATATTTAAAATAAATATAGTATAAGTATACCAATAATGCACCTTGTTGTCAATAGAATAAAATTAAAAAGAAGCATATTTCTTAATGAAATTATGCTTCAAATAATTTGATAATTTATTTTCTTTTTCTTGCTGATTGTTCAAAGCCACTTTCTCCTAACCCCATCATATTATCTTTCTTTAAACGTCCTTTATAACAGTTTATACAAGCAGTTTGATGATTATAGTTAGTAATTTCTTCAAAATATTGTTTTATTATATCAACTTTATTAAGCTCGAAATTTGCTCTAGCTCTTGTTAATACAGAAGATGTTTTTATATTAGATAAAGAATCCTTATATACTTCTAAAGCTTCAATTATTGTTATAATTTGGTTATGAGTAACAATTAAATCTTCACCTTTTTTTGTTGTTAAGATTTTAAATTTCAACAATTCTTCATCTACATTATTTTTTTGTAAATCTACAATTCTAAGATAATTTAAGCTAGTTTCTGGATTGTATTTTGTTTCAGCTTTAAGTAATGATTTTTTATTAGAAAATATTGCATATTCATAATTAATATCTTCTACATTTTCCAACAAAGAAAAATCTTCTGTAATAATATTATCTAATATTTCTTGTGCTTCTATATCAGTTAAATTTTCTCCTTCAAATAATATTTTCATTTGCAACACTCTCCTATTTTATTATTTTATAACAAGTTAATTTAACCTTGTTGTCAATGAAACTTCAAAAACAAACAGGGCATATGCCCTATTATAAAACTATGAAATTAACTTTGTAAGTGTTTTGTTTTCCTTTATTTATCTTATATACTTATTATATACTTCTTGTACCTTGTTGTCAAATGCTTTTTAAAAAAGTAGGGCATATGCCCTGCTTTTTTTCTGCTTTTCTTTTTCTTACCCCTCTATTCTTTTATTTAATCTTCTTTGAATTTCTTCTAAAAGTTCATCATTACTAAATGCTTTTAGTGAGCCTTTAGTATTAGATTTAAGAGAATGTTCACATTCAAAGAAGTCTTTAACATCAATTTCTAATGCTTTAGCAATATCATTTAAAAGGCTAACAGTTACATTCTCTTGGTCGGATAGCTCTATATAAGATATATATTGACCAGTTTTATTTATCCTTCTTCCTAATTCACGCTGACTAATATTTTTCATCTTCCTAAAAAAAGAAATCTTTTCACCAATATTCATATTAATAATTCCTTTATGTAAATTTAATGTATATTTTATTTTGAATTATGATATAATATATATATAGGGAAGCTAAGGTGTACTTTGACACTTAGCATATCGAACATAATAATTATAAGAATAGGTTAATTGGGAGTTAGCCTATTCTTTTTTTTCTAAATCCATATCTACACTTATTTCTTTTGATATTTCATCTGTAACCTTTGAATTGTAAAGTTTAATTTTCAATTTATATGATATATATACCGAAAAAATAAATCCAAAAAATACACATAAAATGATTAAGCATTGAACGAACTCGGTCATAACTATCCCCTCCTTTTGTGCCATTATTAAGTACACCTAGCTTAAAGGAGGGATATGTTCTATCCCTATATAATTTATTTTAATATAATACTCTAATAAATAAAAGTATTATAAGAAAATAGCATTTTTTATTAATACTTATCTTATGTATTTATTATACATTTATTGCACCTTGTTGTCAATAAAATAAAAAGATATTTAACCCATAGTTTGAAATAATTTAACTTAGGTAAAAAAATAAGGAAGTCTTTCTCGATTTTTTATGTATGCTAACTGTAATCTGCTTCGCAGTACAGTTAGCAGCCATAAAAAATTTTCAAAATCCAACCTTATTTTTATTACATATTCTTTTATGATATACTATTAAATCTTTTCTAATAAAAGAGATACATATTCATCAAATTCAAAGTCTGATGTATTCTTTATCTTCTCAAATAATGACTTAGCTACTTTAAGTCCTTCTTCTTCTGCTTCTGTATTTTGGGAGCAGTAATTTATTTCTAATAGTAACTCCTTTCTAGTTAATTTTTTTCCATCTAGTAATTGAAGTAATAAGCTTTCTTCTTCACAACTTAATTCTGTTTTAAACATATTATCAATCCTTTCTATCTTTCTATTCCAACAGTAACAGTTTTAACTTCAACTTTTACTGTATTAGTAGCTATTTCTTTATTTGTATCTGATATTTTGTTATTAAGCTCTTGATTATCATAGCTCTTGAATTTTTCTGCATTAGATAAATCTGATATTGTATTAATCTTACCAGTTTCCTTATTAATATCAATCATATTATTTATGATTTTATCATTTGGTTTAACGTTTTGGCTTTTTAATATTTCTTCTATATTTTCTCTATTATTATATAATTCAAGTTCAAGTGGAGCTTTTATTTCATTTATTATTTTTTCAGAAGCTTCCTTTATTGTCTTTAATGTTTGTCCTAGCTCTGCTACATCTTTTCCTCTTGCCCAAGTTGAAACATAATCAAATGAATATTCAGAAGTATCAAATCCAAAATGTTTAGATACAACATAAGTAGTTGCTTCTGCTTCTATTTCAGCAGTTTGCCTACCTACAAGGTTATCTTTTGCTTCTACCCCATCTTTGTGTAGTTGACTATGAACATACTCATGTAAAAGAGTTTTAGTTGTTTGGGATAAACTCATTTCGCTATTTACACAGATTTTATTTTCCATTGGAGCAAAATATCCATTAGCTTTACCAGTTGCAGTTGTATATTCTAAATCTATATTTTTACTATTAACAGTATTTTCTAATTGATTTTTAATAGCCAATATAGTTTCCATAGTGTTCTCATTTGAAGTGAGTGTTTCTTCTAAGGTATCAAATACTTGTGGATACCCCTTCATTTCGCCTTTTAACGCTTCAAGTAGGTTGTTATACTCACCATTACCTATATCAGCTCTAATATCCCTAGAAACGCCATCTAAAGGGGCATTAGGTTTTAATATAATATCAAACTTTTGCTTTAAATAAGGATAATATTCTCCTTTAGCTTCATATTCTTGTTTTAAAGCTCTTACTTCTTTTTCTTTACGCTCATATATTTCATTTGCTTGTTTAAAGGTTAGAGTTTGATTTTTCTCAAATATACCACCTTCTGATATATTAACATTGATTAATGGATTTTTATAAAAACCGTTATTATCTAATAAATCATTATCATTTAACTTATTAAGCTTGAATTGAGGAACTGGTTGACCAGATGTTTGACTTATATCAAAAACATAAGTCTTTCTAAATCCTCTAATAGATGTTTGATTTAATTTATTTACTTTTATAAAGTTATCAAGCTCATTTTTACTTAATCCATTTTTAACTATTTTCTCATTGCTAGTAATAGATATATTATAGTTATTATTAGTCTTAGTAAAAGTATATCTATTTACATTTGTTTTACCGTATTTGTCAAGTCTTTCAAATATTTCTTTACTTCCATTTTTCACAACGTTAGGAGCTAATATCATTATCCCCTTTTCGCCCTTATTAACCGTTCTTCCCATGGATTTCCACTTTGTAAATGAAGCAACATTTGTAGCTTGTGGATTTTGAATTGCTATTAACATATTGTTACTTGGTGAATAATTATGAAATTGTGATTGGAAATTTAAATACTGAATAAAACTTTCATTATTGAATATGTTTCCAACACCATTTTTAAGATTATCAAGAATTTCAGTTACATCTACATCTTTATCTACCTTCATATCTATTAAAGGAGCTTGTTTGATTTCTTCCATAAAATCACCTATTTCTTTATTAATATAATTTTGTGTTAAAATATTTTCTTCAATTTCATTAATTTCTTTTGATAAAATTTCGTTTTTATCAGTTTCAGAATACTTCTGGTTAACTAGCTCTATTTCTGGTTCAGAAAGACTTAGAATATCATCTTTAGTAAATACATATTCAGCAGTATCATTTGAATATCTATTTTTATCATTAATTTCAAATCTTACTTCGTAGCCATTATCATTACCATCTTCAACTATGAATGATGTGCCTTTTCTTATCCTTGACCCATCATCTAAAGAAAGATTTTTAGTAGTTTTAAAGTATTCTATATCTTTCAAATTCTCATTTGCAAGATTAATATTTTCTCCATTTATTTCATAAATATATGATTTTTTTTCTGTTAATTCATAATCATTAATTTGTTTTTCTGTTAATGGATTTTCATATTCTACATATCCCCAACAGTTTATTCCTTCAAAGTCTTGTTTACTATCAAAAGATACTGTTTTTAAAGCTCCGTTAGGGTGAGTGCCTATACTTGGAGGTCTTTGAGTAAGATAATACCTATGAGGTTCATCTATACTTATACCCATATCCTTCAATCTTGCTTCTGTCATAGAAATAGAAGATTTAACTTCTTCCATTTTATCTAATTTAGCTTTGCTAATTTCTATTTCATTTGATGATGTATCTTTATACATATCTAATTCATCATGTAAATTATTCAGCTTTTCTTTTAATGCTTTTTCTAGTGTAGGAGGATTATTAATTATTTTAGGGGCATATGGATTAGTATATTCTAAAATAGCTTTATATTCAGCTAATTTTGTATCATACAATGCTCTTGTATTAGCAACTTCTTCTTTGAGTTTAGGTATTTCTTCTTTTAGATTTTTTACATCTATACTTCCAGAAGTTTTTAAGTAAATATCTTGTGCTACTTTTTTAGCTTCCTTCTTTGTGTTAGTAGTTCCAATTAAAGTATCATCTTTACTGTAAAGATGATATTTTCCTTTGTTTTCTAATAAATCATTTGAATAAGTATTTATTTTAAAATCTAAATTACGAATATTATCTTCTAATTTCTGCAATTCATCATCAAGACTTTCTTGCCTTTCAGCTACATTATCTATCGGAGATAATGTATAGCTATCAATGATTTCAAAGTCATTGCCTACTGCAAGGCTTTTAGCCAAAGCATATTTACTAGGATATTGCATATCCATATTAAGCTCTGTTAATGCTTCATCTTGGAATACTGATACTTGGTAGCCATCTTCATGTTTAGGAGATTTATGGATTAAATAATGGGAAATATCATCTTTTAATAATAAGCTATCATTATTATCTAATGTATCAAGCCATTCTCTTACTGCTTCCATATCTTCTATTTCTTCATTAGGTATTTCTTGTGGATATTCTGTTCCTTTACTATCAAAAGAAGTAGTTACATGAGTATCATCTAGTTCTGATTTATCAAGGAAGTTTAAAGGAGTTCTTTCTTCTAATTGATATAGCTCCTTATTATAATGAGCTTCAAACCAATCTTTAATATCATCAATCTTAGTTTCAGCTTTCCAAATATGAAAATCTTCTGCTAATGTAGAATCTCCGTTTTCTTCAAGTTTATCATTAACTACAACTTGTGAAAATTCTTCCCAAAGTGGCTCTATATAAAATTTATCAATAAAAGCTTCTTTGTCAGTTCCTATGATTTTATAATAATCTTCCATGCTATATTGTTCAGTTATTTCAAGTCCTAATGCTTCACCATTCTCTTTATCTATCATTAAATTTGTAGAGTAATAATCATCACCAATTCCGATAGATAATTCATATGGTAAAAGGTCTTTAACTGTATGAAGAACATCATATTTAAATGTATAAACTTCTTTAAAATCTACTGTTATGCTTTCATCTGGAAGCTTGTTATAAATATTTATTTTTAAATTATCTCTATTTAAATCATCAATCCTAGCTTTATTATAAATATCAATCTTACTATTTAAACTTTCTTCTAATTCTTTTATTTGAGATTTGATAAACTCTCGATTTAATGGTGTGTTTTCTTTTTGATATTTACTTATAGTATCAATTAATAGATTACGTTCAGAAAGTATGATAGGTAAAGCTTTTTTTTCTAAAACTTTAGTGTATAATTGAGGATTTTTTTTAGAAAGTTCACTTATATTAATTGAATATTTTTTTTCTAATTCTTCAAGTTTTTCTAAGGATTGTTTTTGTAAATCTAAGTCAAAATTTGAGATAGCTCTATCTGAAATTATCCCAATTTCAGCAAACTGTTTTTTTGTTGGTAATTGGCTATTATAATTTTTATTTGAAGATGTTTCATTTTGAAAATTGAAGTGTTCTGCTAACCTTTGAATAGCTATTCCTTTATCTACATTTTCAACTTTCATAACAAGGTCAATTATGCTTCCACCTTCACCAGTTCCCCAATCCCTCCATATATTTTTTTCTGGATTAATTGAAAATGAACCAGTACGTTCATTTCTAATACTTCCAAATATGTTAGCACCACTTCTTTTACTAAGTGTAATTCCTAACATATCACAAACATCTTTTATACGTATTTCTTCTTTCATTCTGTCAATATCATACATAGTTATATTAATCCCTCCTTAATTATTTATATATGTATTGGAATAATATCCTAATAATATTTTACCATGTTTGCACCTTGTTGTCAATTAAAATGAGTAAAAATAAGGGGTTCAGCTTGATATATTTTCTATAAAGTTATTATTAATGAAATATTTTTATTAGAAATTTAAAAAAAATAATGCTATCTAACTGTGATCTGCTTCGCAGTACATTTAGCTAACATTATTTTTTCTTAAATTTAAATACTTCTAAGTTACTTAATTATTTTCTTATAACTAATAACAGAACTACCATAAACACAATTAGTATTTACATCTTGAAATACTCCATTTATTTGTCTACATATAATTTTAACTTTTTCATTACCGACAATAACTTCAAATAAATTTTCTACCCTTTGAAAACACTCTTCTCTATACAATACTAAGTTGGAATTATCATCTTTAATCAGTAGCCAACCATCTTTATGTTTATGCCCTTCATATTCCTTACCTAAAGTCAAATCATAATTATTATGTTCATTTACATATTTATATCTCATAAACTTCCTCCCTAATTAATGTGTAATAATTTCATTCCTGGATTCTATATTGTTTCCAATTCCTTTTTAAAAATTGTCTTGCTAAAATCTTAGTAAATCTTAAAGATTCTTTATTTTCTATACTCCATTTCTTAGCAATTTTTAGAACCTTTCTCTGATATTTATTCATAATTTACCTCATAATATATTCATAAACTCTTATATCATACTTATTCTCCCATCTTCGGAATAATATATTTGAATTGCGAATTAATTATCTAATTCAAATAATCTTTTATTACAGTCTGAACACCAAGCATATTTACTTGTATTTTTAAAACTTGCATTATCCCACAAATCTCCATTTTCTGTTTCTTTACCATCAAACCTAATGTGATAACAACAAGTTCCTTTAAAATTTTGCTTTATATAATATTGTTCACTCCCACAATAAGGACAACATTTAATATTTTTATCTATTTGAATTTTAACTACATGAGATACCCTAAATAAACAAGATACACAATTTAAACCACCATCTGTTAAAAAATAACGGTTCTTTGGAATATACAAATTAGGATTGTTTTTAAAATCATCTTCCCCTGTTTTTCTAAGATATCCCTCTATGATATCACCATTAAATAATTGTACTTTTACCTTTTCATTTAAGTGTTTTTCTAACTGTTCTCTTTTCATAATTCCCCTCCTTATTAGTTCGCCATAATTTCAAATTAACTAAATATATTTAATAATAAATCGAATTTTAAGTTACATCTTTTTATATACCAATCTTGATTTTGTAATAACTTCTTAATTTTATCTCTATTTATTTCGATTCACTCCTTCACACTAATTTCAAATTACCCCCCTTAACTTATCTTATATATTCATTATACTGTTGTTGCACCTTGTTGTCAATATAATATGATAAAAAAAGGGCATATGCCCCTTTTTTTATCTATTAATTCCTTTATATATTTCTTTTTCATATCTTGAACCTACTATTAAACAACTCCATGATATAATCCCTCCCAATAATAAACTCATGCTTATTATCAGTAATAAAAACTCTTTCATACTTCCTCCATAAAATTCCCCTTATCTATTTAACAAATTCCTTGATTTTAAAGTTTACATACTTCTTACCATTATAAATGGTATCTATCATTTCTACCTTTGCATTATAGGTATTACTGCCATCTTTCTTTTTAAATCCCTTTATAGTTGCAACTCCATCTTTTAAGAATTTACTAGCTACTGTTTTAGTTACTTTTTTCCCTTTTTCAGAAAAGAATTTATTCTCTTTCCATATTGCAAATTCACATTTAGGCTCGTCCTTATATCCTTCACAATAAAAATTTTTAGTTCCTTCGTAAACATTCTTTTTACATCTAGGACATTTACCTATTATTTCTTTTTCTACTGACATATCGACTTCCACCTTTACATCTTTTCTTATATATTCTTCAAGTAGCTCCTTTATTTGTTCTACTCCACTATCAACACTTTCTTCACCTTTATATACTTTCTTTAACATCTTACTAAATTCAACTGTTTTTTCTTTATACAAATCTATTCTTAATGAATCTAATAGCTCTATATACTTAACCCCTATATCTGTTATTAAGTATCTATCCTTATTTAAAGATATATAGCCATATTTAATAGCATTATCTATAATTGAACCTCTAGTAGCTACAGTTCCTATTTCAAGTCCATCTAAGATATTCTTATATTCTTCATCTTCTGTATCTGTTTCCTTTTTAAATGGATTTTTCAAATAGTTATTTAATTCTTCTGTACTCATGTGAGCTTTAGGACTTGTTTTAGAAAGCTCTAAAGAGTAATTAATATTTACCTTATCCCCTATTTTTAAGTTAGGTAATACAGTATCTTTCATATCATTTTCATAGATTAAATATCCCTTTTGCTTTACTGCTTTCCCTTTAATTTCTACTGTTAAGTTTTCTCCAACTTCAAGAATAATAACAGTTTCCATTACAATAGTTTTATCTATTAGGAAATTACTTATAAATCTATTCTTAATAGTATTATAAATAAGTTGTTCATCTGCTGAAAGTTCATTATCTTTAGGGAATTTAGTTGTAATAGTAATTGCACTATGACTTTCCACCTTACTATCATCAAAAATAGACTTTTTATCATTTATTTCTACTCTGTGATTATCTTTAAGTAGCTCTAATATTTTCTCTATCCTTGATTTCTCATTTTTGCTTAGATACTCTGTATTAGTTCTAGGATATGTAGTAAATCCCTTTTGATATAAGCTTTGTAATATATTTAAGGTAGTTGTTGGAGATAGCTTATGCTCCTTTGACATTTTATTTTGTAAAGTATCTAGTGAGAATAATTTTTTAGGATTTTTAACTGCTTCTTTTTCTTTTACATCAATTACTTCTGCTTCATCATATAGCATTTTTATTATATTTTCTGCTTCTGATTTTTGAGCTGATAATGGAAGGTTTTTATCAGTTTTTAATACTGTATATGTTATAGATTTATCTTCTGATATACCCTTAATATTATAAAATTGTTGAGATACAAAGTTTTTAATTTCTAAATCTCTATCATAAATAGCTTTTACAACTACTCCTAAAACTCTTCCTACTGGAAGCTTCTTTTTAGCTAATAAGCTTACATATCTGCTAAGTTGAATACCTATTAAATAATCTTGAATAGTTCTTAATTTTCCTTCATTGTATAAATTGTCATAATAAGAATTAGGTTTGGCATTTTTTAAAGCTTGTCTTATTGTATCTTCTGTTTGTTCTGGAAGCCATAATCTTTTAATAGTTTTTGAAGTATCTTTTAACGCTTCATTAATTGTGTTATTCACAATAACACAACCTTCTCTATCACTATCACCCCCATTGAATATTACATCAACATCAGCTCTATTTATTAAATTTTCTAATACTGTATATTGCTTCTTATATCCATCAATTTTATTTTTTTTAATATTTTCTGGACTATCCTTTTTTAATTTCCACTTAAATTCATCTGGAATAAAAGGAATATCTTCTAAATTCCAAGGTGTACCCTCTGGTTTATTCAAATAATCTTCAATGCTCCAAGGTTCAAATATATGTCCGAATACAAATGAAACAATATAATTCTCACTTTCAAAATATCCATCAAATTTCTCGAAATTTTCTCTAATGGAATTTTTTATAGTCATAGCTAGACTAGGCTTTTCAGCTATTATTAAATTTTTCATTTAAACACCCCCTTTTTCTATTTTTTCTATACATTTTTTCAGATTTTCAATTCTTTTTTCAGCACTTGTTATATGATATTGTAATTCTAATATTTCATCATTTAAAATTTCTTTTGCCATGTAATTTAATATTTTATAATCTGGTGAAAGTCCATATTTTTTTTCATCTACTGTTGATAATAATTTTATAAATGGTTTTAGCTTATTATCTTCCAAATCAATAAAATCATCATCAAATTTTATTGAGAGTTTTTCATTTATTATTTTATTAAATGGATTATCTACATATTTTTGAACTAAAGATTGCATAAATTCATAGTATTCATTAAAACAATCTCCATAGCTTATAACATCATATGAATTGTTGTACGTGCTAATCAGTTCATCAATCGGTAATCCTCTCATTAAAGAATATGCTATACGAGTGCTATATATAGGATTTAGCTCCCCATACCCTTTACAAGCTAATATAATTTGTTGTTCATAAATTGTTGGAATACTTTTTTCTTTTTTAATCATATTTACCTCACTTTCTTTAATAACTACACTTTCTAAATATATTATCTTCTCAAAAAATCAAGCTCTTCAGCAAATACTTCTGGAACATCTTCTTCTACTAGCTCCATATCATTACTAATGAAATTTTCTTTAGAATCTTTCTTTATGAAGTCAATTATTTTTAATTTTTCAACAACAATTTCTGTAGAGTATCGTTTTTCTCCATTAACTTCATAACTGTTATTTCTTAAATAACCTTCTATAAATATTCTTCCACCCTTTTCTGTATAAGTAGCTAGATTTTCTGCATTTTTTCCACTTACAACAATTTTAAAAAAATCTGTTATTACCTTTTGTTTTTTCTTGCTATAATTCTCTACTGCTAGAGAATTAAATAAATAAGCTACTCCACTTTGGGGAGCATATCTTAAATTATGCTCTTTGGTAGTTCGTCCATATAAAAGAACTCTATTCATATTTTATACCTCTCTTTTTAAAATTTTATTTTAGGTAGTAGAATGAATTTTTTATGTCGGCCAACTGTGATCTGCTTCACAGTACAGTTAGCAGCCATAAAAAATTAACTCTACTACATTAACTTTTATTAAAGGTTAGATATTCCATTTTCATACAAATACTTAATTATATGATTAATAAAAAATAATGAAAGTGTTATCCAGATAATTAATTTTAATAAGAAAAATATTATTTTCCTTATACATTTAATTAGTTTAGAAAATGGAGATATATATTTTTCTGTTTTTATTAATATTGAAGAATTAGGCTTATAATAATTTATTATTTTTTCACCAGTATAAATATCTCTTGCAATTTCTTTTCTCCAATGCTTTTTTTCTTTTTTTTCAAACTCTTTTATTTCCTTTTTAAAATTTTTTTGGATATTATTCATTTATAAATCTCCACTTCCTCTATAAAGTTTTAAATTTAACCTTTAGATAATATTTTTTCATTTTATCTAGTCTAGCTTTGTTGTATATATCAACTTTATAATTTATACTTTTTTCTAATTCATTTAGCTTATCTTTAAATAATCCCCTTTCAATTTCATTTTCAAGTGTTGGATATTTTTCTTGAAGATGTTTAAAGTAATTTCTTTCTTTGTAGATTATAGGTAATGCTCTACTATCAAGTAATTTGTGATACATATATGTATTTTTTTTAGATAATTCATACATACTCATAGAGTATTTTTCTTCCCATTCCTCAACCTTTTCTAAAGAATGTTTATTTAAATCTATTATAAAGTTTGCTATTGCTCTATCTGAATTTATCCCTATTAATTCAAACTGTCGCTTAGTTGGAAGAGAAAATTTACTTGTGATTTTGCTAATGTTAAATCTATCAGCAAGTATTTTTATTGCTTCATTCCACCCAACCCCTTCTAATTTTTGTACTAATTTAATGCTTCCTCCTTTCTCATTTGTTCCAAAATCAACCCATATATTATTATTTTCATATATGCAAAATGAAGGTGTTTTTTCATTCCTTAATCTTCCTACTAAGTTTTTTCCATTTCTCTTTACTTCAACTCCATATAAATTGCATATATCCTCTAGCTTAATTTCATCTAACTTGCTTCTATCGTACATATCTCACACCCTCTCATTTGGTTCTTGAATTTATATTTCTAAGAAAATTTTAACATATTTATACCTTGTTGTCAATAAAATGGTATAAAAAAACAATATTAGATACTACAAGCTAATATTGTTTTTTTATATAATTCCATCTTATTTTACTTTAAAGCTTTTAATATTTTATAAAAAGTTAAATGAAAATAAAACTTGGAACTTGTGCGTTAATATTATCACTAATATTAAAATCATCAATATGTGTTTTTAAAAATGTTTCAAACTCTTCCTTTGAAACTTCCATTGAAGTTGAAAAAGGTAAATTTCTAAATTCAACTGGAAGTTTTTCAATGAAATCCTCTGGAGCTTTGTCTAAATAATCCAAACAATAGCCTACTATTTCATATTCAATTTTATCCCACCCGTAAACAATACGATAAAAATTATTTACTTTAATATCTTTCTTAACTATAAATAATTTATCTTTATCAAAAGAAACTTTAAAGTTTTCATTGTAATAATATCCATCTTTATTAGGCTCTTCTTTAAATTTTACCTCTTTACCATCTTTATAAGCTCTTATTGCAAGTTGTATACTTGCACCAGTAATAATTCTTCCATTAAAAACATCACCACCAAAATAATTAAATAAATATTCATAAGCTATTGTTTTTAACTCATTTTTTTCAATTATATTCATAAGTACCTTTTCTCCTTAATTAATCCGTAATAATTTTAAATATCTAGCTTAGTTAATATTCTCTTGATAGTAGTTATCTTCTTGTTAATTTTCTTTTCTTCTTCATCTGTGAATTTTCCGTAATGTCCTCGCTTAAATGCTTCGCAATCTTTCAAGTGAACCTCTAAGGAATGTTTTACTACTTTTAATTCATCTTCATTTAAAATATCCATAAAAACCTCTCTCTATTTTAATTATCAATAATATCGTATTCTGTATCATACTCATAATCACCATCAAAGTCCAGTAGTCTATATTTAACATCTTTTATATAAACATCACCAAATCTTGATAACCATTCCTTGACATTTTTTTCGTCATTTACAGTTGTTAAAACAACTATATCACTATTAAAAAATAATTTGCAATTTAAAAAACTTTTTTTATTTTCTCTGGCAGTATTATAAATAATTAACCAATTTTCAGCAAATTCTTTAGTATCTTTGCATTTCATTCTTAAAATTAATTCTTTCCCATCTTCAATAGTAAAACTTGCATTTAACTTTTTCATATTTTAAAATCTCCTTTGTTTAGCTATTTTATTATTATACTTTTCTATTTATAAGGGTACAAGTTTATATGACCTTAACAGTACCCTTATTATATTTTGATGATTTAAAAGCCGACCCATCACTCGGCGAATTATAAGTCATATAAACTTTCTATTTCTACAATATTTGCTTTATGATTTACATATTTAACTATAATCTCTTTTTGAAAGTTACTTTTCAATTATAATTTTATTATTCTAACTTTATTACTTTCTCTATGTTGTATATGCAATTCGTTGCTAGGATTTTTTGTAACTAGCCAATTATCGGGATTTAATCTTCTTTCCTTCATTATCTTTTTTTGTTGTCTTGTTGGTTTTTTTCCTCTCATGAATTATCTTCTCCTTTATTTATCTTATATATTTATTATATATCTTTTGCACCTTGTTGTCAATATATTTTTGTAAAAAGTGGGGCATATGCCCTAGCTTTTTTCTTCTTTTCTTTTCCTTACCTCTCTAATTAATGTACTTTTGCTTATACCTATTATTTCAGCAACCTCATTATAACTATGTCCTCCATTATTAATATTTAATAAACTTAAAGCATAATCTAACTGCTTTTTAGTATATAACTTAGGTCTACCTTCTTTGAAGTTTTCTTTTGATTTTGCTATAGCTTTTCCACTTTGAGTTCTTTCTATTATCATAGCTCTTTCGAATTCTGCAAAAGCTAATAAGTTAGTAACAATCATTTTTCCCATAGGGGTATTCTCTATTAGTCCCATATTTAATATATGTATTTTTACTCCTTTATCTAATAATTCATCAATATATTGCAATCCTTCCTTTGTAGTTCTACAAAATCTATCTAATTTAGTTACAATCAATATATCCCCTTTAGACAAAGTTTTTATTAATTTGTTAAATATTGGTCTTTCTTTTGCTCCACTAAAACTTTCCTCATATATTATTGCTTCTGGATATGCTAGTGATATTTCTCCAATCTGTTGCTCTATACTATTCCCATCTAATTGATTTTTTGTAGACACTCTACAGTAACCTATTGCTCCCATTTTTCGCTCCTATTCTGACCATAAGTTTTGACACCTTTATATACATTGATTTTACTACAAAAAAAATAAGGTATCAATACCTTTGAGTATTGACACTTTATTTAAATTAAAAAATAGCTAGTGCTAACATTCCAGTAACAAATATACATAACAAAATAAATAAACCACCTAAAAGTTTGCAGAAAAATTCTTCAAGCATATTCATTGCACCCTTTCTCTTTACTCATATATTTTGTTATCTGATAATTGAAAACATATTATATAACCTTTGTAAAATTCACTTTCATTATCGTAATTCCATTCTTCCCCAAAACGATTTTTAAACTCTTCTTGGGTCAAAATTTCAAATTTAGATTTTTCTTCATTAAAATCTTCACCTAAATACTCTTTTAAAATTTCTTCTTTATTTAATTGTTTATTCATATAATATCAGCTCCATATTTAATATAATTTAAATTACTCTCTGTTCTTTTTATTAATTATCTATGAGATTATTATACTCTGTTTGCACCTTGTTGTCAATATTTTATAATAAAAAAAGGGCATATGCCCTTTAGATTTATTATAAATTAGGATTGTAATTTTCAATTATACTTCCAACTGGAATATACAATATAGTTTCGCTTTTTTCTTTATTGATACGTTTATAATTTGTTATACTTAGCCCTAAAAATTCTCCTAATTTATTAGGTGTATGTGTAGTAACTTTTATTTCATTATATTGTCTATAAACAATTTTAGGATTTATATTGTTTGTTTCCTCTAACAATACTGTTTCAGCATTTACCTTTTCTAATTTATATCTGTTTTCTATTTTAGTATAAAAATAGAAGTAACTTTCAGTACCAATTTCTCCATTTACTGACCCCATTCCTAATGTGAAATTTCCATTTAACTCTCCACTTATACCTTGCTTAAAATTTAAACTTACTATTTCTTTTTCATTCTCTATTATTTCAACATTTTCTTCTGTAGTTATTTGAAATAGATTTTCCCTTACTATAAGAGATAATGGAATAGCTAAAAATAAACTTGCAAAAATAACCACCATACTAGTAGTTCCAAAACTTGCTTTAAATCCTTCGATTATAAATTTTCTTAATGGTGGAATTAAGAATACAATTAAAATTGGAATACTAAATGAAATTAAAAACATTATAATTATATTTTTCATATATTACCCTCCAAATAATTTAATGTAATTATCACTACATATATTATTATACTCTATTTGTACCTTGTTGTCAATTTAAAGTATAAAGAATAAATAGAGTTTCCCCTATTTATTCAATCCCTAATAATTCTACTATATATTTTGTTGCTTCTTCTGAAATTTCATGAGTGCTTCTAAAGTTATTAATATATTTTTTGCACTCTTCAAAATCTAATAACGGTTTATCATGTGAAAACTTTTCAATCCTAACATCTACTGCTTTTTTTCCATAACAGTAATTTTCTTCATCTTTCTCTATCTTAGGATTTCCAACAATAGTTCCCCAAGCATATACTCCATTAATGTTGTTATTTTCACTTCTGGCGATATGAATTATTACTTTATCTCCTATATTCATTCCATTCACATAAAAGAAATTATCAACATCACCTACTGATTTAATCTTCTTGAAAAAATCCCAATTTTCCACATTAACAACTTCATAAAATAATCTCATATATCATTCTCCTCATTATCAAAAATTAAAATATTTATATTTCATTTTTTCTTTATAATTTATTGATGTTACTAAATTTTTATTTAATTTAAACTCTTCTAAATCGGAAGTCCTTACTATAGCTCTAGGTAATATTTCATTTTTTTCTTATAATCATATAGATTTATATAAACATCACCATTTTTATTTATACTGTTATTCACTTCAACTTTTACATATATTCTTTTATTTATAAAATTATTTATTTCTTTTAAAACTATATAAGTAAATGCAAGTGTTAAAATCCAATCAAACATAACTTCTCCTTTTGCCTATTTAAATACTTTATATAATTTTATCATAAATATTTCCTTATTATTTATTTAAAAATAAATTCATTATAATACCTATCCATGACTAATTGTTTTAAATCTTTACTGTCTAATTTATTTAATAAGTTATACTCTACAATACAACGTATTACTTCTTCTACTGTATCATCTATTTCAATTGCTATTTCTATCAACTCTCGATATTTTTCTTCATCAAATTTAAGTGTAATAGTTTTTTCTATTATGTATTTATTATCAAAATTTTTAAATACCAATGTTATTTTTTTATCCATTTTATCACCTTTAACTTTTCCATTTTTCCAACATTAAATTTTTCGATTTTTGATGTATGCTAACTGTGATCTGCTTCGCAGTACAGTTAGCAGCCATAAAAAATTTTTCAAAATTCAATGTTTCCAAAATGATATTACTTAGATTTTTTTATTTTAAAACTATTAACTACTTACCAAAAAAACTAAATATACCTTTCTTTCTTGGAGCTTCTTCTTCCTCATATAAATAACCTTCAATACTCTTTAATAGCTCTTCATCTTCTGAAAATGGTTCTGGATTGTGTTTAGGGAAATATACTTTATTCGGTTGTAATTCTTCAACTATTTCTTCTTTTATTTTTTCATCACATAAAGTAATAAATCTATAGTTTTCTGTAACATTTTCTCCTAGTTCAAATATAGAATTTAAATTATGTTGCTCCCAAGCTTTAGCTCCAAAGCAAACTAATTTTACATCTGCCTTATTATGTTCAGAAATGTTACAATTTTCTATATCTCCATTGTCTATAATAATATAATCATAATTCAACCCTTGAATTTTATATAAAGTTTCTATATCTATTTTAGGGTATAAATCTATTTGATATATTTTTATAAACCTTGAAGCTTCATTGTTATATATAGTATGTTCATAACAATTAGAGAAAAACTTAAAAACATCATTTTCATTTAATTCAACAACTGCTACTTTATAACCTTTTTTCATTAAACTATAAGCTAAAGTTATGCTTGTATGAGTAACACCTATTCTTTTCTGTGTACCAATTAAAGATATAACTATTTTCTGCTTTAATGGTTTTAAAATTACTTTTGACTTGCTTGTACTAGCTTGTTTAGAAAGTTTTTCTCCTTTAGATTTGCTTTTCTTCTTTTTATTTGGAGCTTCTTCTATTTCTTTTACTTGAAATACACTTGCTTCTTTGTAAGTAGCTTCATTTAATGTATAATGAGTTATTTTACTAATCATATCATCTTCATCTATTACTATATTGTAAACACCCATATTAACTAATTCACTTAATAATGTATCACCTATATTTCTTTCAATAGCAACTATTATAAATCTACATTCATTATTGTAAAATCTTAATGTCTTTATAGCCTTTAATATTTCTTCATCATCATTTGTTATTACAGATAAATCAATTATTAATGTAGTTATATCTTTATTCTTGCATAAAGTAGATTTTACTTCTTGTAATAGATTTATATTGTTAGATTTTATAGGTTCTCCAATTGACAATGTATTTTCCATTTGTATTTCATAAATTGCATTTTCAATTCTTTTTTGATTTTCCGTTCCAGTAATATAAATTAACATTAAATATACCTCCATTAAATAAATTTATATACCCTTGCTTTCTATTTCAATACAGGGTATATATTTCTTTCTATAATTTTTATATATGCTAAAAAAATTTTTCCCTTATAAAAGCTATTAACCCAAATATTAATATAAGTGAGAAAATATTTTTAAGTATATCACCAAAAAATCCCGTAATAACTTCAAACATTTTTATACCCTCCCTAAATTCTTTCTATAATATATTATAGCTCTTTTTTACCTTGTTGTCAATAAATTATAAAATAAATAGGGCATATGCCCCATTTATTTTTAGGATTAGATTCTAACTTTCTACTATTGTAAATATAAACTCATGATTATTATATTCTATAATCATTTTCCCATCTAACTTATCAGCATTAGCTTCAATTTCAAATCCATTATCCGTTTTTTTATAAGTATCTTCTAAAAGATTCACTTCATAAATTTCACTATTTAATGTTTTTAACTCTGTATTTAACTTGCTTTTCAATGTCATAATTGTATCAAATGTTTCATCTTTACTTGTTAAAAAAGTTAAATTTTTAATCCAAATTATTTGTTTTTCCTCACCTAATTCATTAGGTAATTTATCCTCTTTGATAATATCATCTTCTGTACTTATAGTTTTATCTGTACTCTCTATATTCGGTTTGCTATCTTCTTTCTTTTGTATATTTGAGTTTAGTGAGCTTAAAGCAACAACTAAGCTTATAACTGATAATATCCCAACTCCAATAATTTTTTTCTTAATGTCCAAATCTTCACCCCTTTAATATATTAGAAAATATTTTTATTATTTTGTAGAGTACGCCCAAAAACAACTAGGTGATAAAACAGAACTTTCAGCTAATATCAATGAAAAATCCCATGATTTATTTGACCTATCAGCACTCGCAGGGTCGCTAACTAAAATTTTTCCATCTTTATCTATTCCTCTAAGCACCATTAAATGACCACCAGTAGTAAAATGCCCTGGGGACATACTTACAACTACTGGGTGTCCTTGTGCTAGTTCATCTAAAATTTCTTGTGGATTATTTCTTGATAAATTTTTCATGTTTAGATTATATTTGTTTGCTACTGCTCCGAAAAAGCTCCAAGCAGTACCCGCCCCCGATACATAATGACCATTGTTTGCACTCCAAATAGCTAATTCTGGTGGGAGTATATTAGTATCTGGTAACAAACCATTTATAACCATACATAAACTTGCAATAGCACAACCACTAGATTTTATTGTAGAATCTCCATAAGGCTCATATGCCCATCTTGAATCATATTGAGAAATATATGGAAGTTGAATACCACCTTCTAAATATTCAAAGTCACTAAACGGAACATCTGGAACACTACTATCTAAATCAGTTTTTTTCATAGTTTCATAGACTAATATAAACATATTTCTATCTTCTTCTGATTTAAATATTTTAGAAATTTCTTCTGCTGATTTAACTTTTGCAACCAAGGTTTCTCCTTCAACCACATAGCTCATACAACCATCTAAAAATTTAAATATCTCTTCTTTTGAAAGATTTAATGCTTGTATTTTATCCTTTTTATATTTATCCTTATTTAATACATTTTCATACGATATAACAACTGATAAAGAAGGATAATTTATTTTTATCTGGCTAATTGTCTTTCCTTGATTTATATATTCTTTTTTAGCACTTCTTACATCATCATGAATTTTTTTCTTATACTCTACCAATATATCTATATATTTGTTGGTCATGTCTTTAGCTTCTGTTTCACTTGCAAATGCCATTTGTGGCAAAGAAAATATTAATGTAGGTATCATCAAAAAGCTAAATAGGAAAATAACTACTCCTAATATCAATGTTATTAGGAGATTTCTTATTTTCTTATCAAAAAGAGATTGGAGGGCTATTTTAGTAGCCATAACCCACTCCATTATCTTCCTCCACCTTTACCAAAGTTTTTAACTTCATGAGGTTCTAATTTTACTATACAATGAACTCTTTTGTTACCAACCGTTAATAGGACATGCCCCCTACGTTTAGCATTAAGAAGCTCTTGCTCTGCTTCTGTTAAATCATATAGGTTAGCTAATTCTTGCAAGTTCTTTCCATCTGTACCCATCATAAATTTATATGTAGGGTTATCCATTAAAGCTTGTCCATATCTTCTAATTTCTTCATGTAAGAAGTCAACAACTGAATGTGATATAACTCCTAAACCACCCTCATACTTTCTTATTCTCTTACTATAGTTTCTTAAATATATTAAAGCTTCTGGAACTTTTGGGTCAACTACAAGGTAAGCTTCATCAAAGATAACAAGTATTTTTTCATCTCTATTTTGTGCTACCTTATCCCAAATCCAAGTCATTATATTAAAATATTGAGAACGTTGAATTTTTTCATCACCAGATTGTAAATCATGTGTATCTATACAAATAAAATCTGAATCAACATCAACGTTAGTTTCACCATTCCATAATCTTTTATCTGAACCAACACACATACTTCTTATTAATGCAACAATTGTTTTATAATCATTAATTTCATATTTCCCTTTTGAAATTTCATATTCTTCTGATTTTTCATTAGCAATCTCCCACATATCGTCAAGCGTTGGATATTTTTCTACTGTTGATGTATCAGTATCAAAATCAATTCCATACTTTTTATAAGTAAGTTCTAATACTTCCTCCAATCTTGCTAATTGAATATCAGTAAGACTTGGAATATATAATTTAAAGAATGTTCTTAAAGTTTGGAAGTGTAATGCTAATGCTCCTTGTGTATTTTTATTTTTTATGAATCTTTCATCTTCATCTTCATCATCTTCTGGAATAGGCTTAACCTCTAAAGGATTAATTCTTCCTCCCTTTCCTCCACCTAGATTTACCCATGCACCACCTAGATTTTCACAGAAATTTTTATATTCTCTTTCTGGGTCAACAACTATTATTTTAGTTCCTTGAAGCCATTCGTTATACATTATTTTTTTAACTGTTGCTGATTTACCAACCCCTGGATTTCCCAAAACCGTAAAGTTTGTATTAGTTCTATCACCTTCTCTTTTCCATATGTCAAGTATTACTCCACCCCTTGTAATATCTTCTCCTAATAATGTTCCTTTACCATCATTAAGTCCAGATGAAGCAAAAGGGAATCCACCAGATATTGTTGATACTGGCATATTTCTTTCAACCTTTTCTCTTATTTCCTCTGAAATAAAATTAAATGGAGCAATACTTTGTAGTCCTTCTTTTTGCTTAAATGTCAATGGTTTTACTTTCATTCCCATAGCTGATATTTTTCCAGTAACTCTACTTACCTTCTTGTCTAAATCTTCTTTGCTACTTCCAGTTACCATTATTAAGATTGATTTGTTAAATATTGCTTCTTGTTCTTGGTCTATTTTTCTAAGAAGCTTTTCAAAGTCCTCAATTGCCTTTTTACTTCTTTCTTGAACAATAGCTTCTTTAGAAGCTAACATTCTTCCTCTATGAACTTTAATAGAATTATTTATATGTTCTATTAATGATGTTGGGTCTATTTTTGTGTGAGCAGTTTTATATATAATACCTTCTATATTACAAAGTTTAGCTTCCCAACTATTAGTTACTGTTGTAGGATAGTTAGTTATTGTTAGAATCTTACAAAATACATCACCTAACATAACATAGTTTTTTTGAAACTCTACTCCCATTGGTGAAATTAAATCTATAATATGATTATTTACTTCTATATCTTCATTTAATACTTTTTTTGCCATACTGAAATTCTCCCTTCTACTCTATGAATGATGTTACATACTCATTTAACTCAAATTCTTCTACATAAGTTGTTGGATTACAGAATAAATTACATACTTGTGTAATTTCCATATCAGTTAATATGTATGCTTTTATTTCACATTCTGCTAATTTATTTATAAAATCATGTAGTTTATCATCTAGCTCTTTTTCTGAATGATTATCTTTATTTTCAACCCTAAACATATAATAGTATTGATTTTCAACCATTTCTCCTTGTTGACTATACCTAGATGTAGCTCTTATACTTTCTAATAATCCCATTTTTTTAAGGTGATTATCACATTCCTTAGCTAAGTTCTGTAAATAATTTATTTGCTCTGATAAATCCACCGATTTTGATAATTTTAAAAATTCAAAGTGCATTTCATCATTAAATTTCTCTTTTATCATTTCTCTTTTTCTTTTCTTTTCTGAATTGGATAAAAGACTTATATTTACTGGCATTACTCTTATATACCCTTGTATATAATTATCTTTTGTATATAATTTATTATTTTCTATATCTCTAACATTTAGTAAGTCTTGAACTCTTTTTTCTTTTAAGGCTTTTTCTTGTTGCTCCTTAGTTAATTTTTGCTTCTTTTTTGCCATTACTTATTCCTCCTATACTCATATCTCTTTTGGGATTTACTAAAATTTCTCATATCTATCAAACTGTCTACAATACTTGTCCTTGAATATCTATCTTTCTTACAAAATATGTAGCCACAAAAACTTCCTCCAACTAGAGATAGCATAACTGTCATGATATTTTTAGTGAATATAGAAATAATTAACCCTATTACTACACCTACTATTGAAAATATTGAAGTTCTTATTAACTCAACTTTCCCAAAACCTTCAACAATTTCTCCTTTACTAGAACAATGCTCTGGAATTTTCATTTCATCATTATTCATCATATATGCTCCTTTCCTCTATATAACTCTGAATATATAATTTATTAATCCAGTTACAGTTAAACCTAAAACAACTCCTATTATTGTTTTCTTTATATTCTTTTTAGCTCTTACTATTCCGTATTCATCATCTGCTTGTATCATCTTTATAGCATGATACCCACATACAAATATCCCACTCAAAGTTATCATTCCTATTAATGCTGATGATATTGTATTTAAATAATTAACTGCTGACATATTATCACCCCTATTTAATGAATCTACTTATCGACATAGCAACTTGTGATACTGAACTAGCTCCCCTAGATATTCCTTCCCCTACACCAGTAGAATAAGCTAATTCTTTCAAGAACTTAGGCGATTGAATACATACTATCAACCAAGCTATACCTATTAATGAATTTATTAAATTTCCAACAATTCCATAAGCTAGATACTTCAAAGCTATATTTAGTAATGCTATCTGCATTACATAAGTAAGTGATACAGACATCATATTTTGTAACCACTTTTTCCATAATCCTTTATCTGTTGTTACGTAGTTACAAGCGAATACTGGTGCTGTCATTTGCAATACTGCTAAATTTACCCCTCTAATCCCAGCTTGTATTCCGATTATGAATAAAGATATTATTACTACTAAAAGAACTATTATACTTGTTAAAGCAGTTCCAAATCCCATTGTTGCTATCTGTACTAAATCTTTTTTCATTACTGCACTTGTTGATATTGTTCCTCCAAGTATAGATTTAACATCATTTGCAACAAATTCTGAAAAATTAATTATCATTGAGCATATAACTGTTGAGAAAGACATTAATATAGCACTTTTCCCAAGTCTTATAAAAAAACCTAAAAAATCTTCTTCTGGCTCTCCACTTTCATTTAATATATAAAGTTTTATAACTTGTGATATTGCTAAGAATACCAAAATTGCTACACCTAATTTTAGTGAATAACTTGTTACCCTTGTAACAAAATCTCCTTTTACAACTTGACTTGATACAATAAACACATTGTCTAAGAATGAAGTAAAGCTATCTATTACACCACTTATCCAATCTGTTATAAATCCTAGAAATGCCTTTTGAATTATTTCTAAAATCCACATTTAATTGATTCTCCTTTCTATTTTTACTTAGGCAGTAGATTTAGTTTTTAAGTAATAACTGTGATCTGCTTCGCAGTACATTTATTACTTAAACCCTAAACTACTGCATTATCTTTTAAAATTAAGGTGATAGCTCCTACTGAAACTATCACCTTATATCTTTAATAGAAGCTAGTAACAAATGTTATTGTACCTGTAATTGTCATAGCTATTACTGTTCCTACAACTGCATTTTTTATCATTTTTTGATGTTTTGCAATTTCCATTTCATCATCGGCTTTCGATTTCATAATCGCATGATAACCTCCAAATAACCCTCCTACTATTGGGGCAATTACTGTAATCCACCCCGCCGCTGCATTTAATAATGATATTGTTCCACTAATTATCGTTGGCATAATTTCATTCCTCCTATTATCCTATAAAATCTAATTCATTAACATTAGTGTCAGAACTACCACTAAAGTTAATATTATCTATATTTTCAAACTCATTTGAGTTATCAATATCTTTGTTAATCATTTTTTCTAACATTGGAAGCCATATATCTATATCTTCACTAACATTTCTTACCTCTCTTTGAGCTTGTCTACTTAGTGTAAGTTTTATGTTATGCTCTTTATCTCCCATGCCGAATTTTTTATTCGCTTTAAGTTTGCTTAAATCTGGCAAGTTAAATATTGAAGGTAATTCTCTCGCTTTAAATACTAATGAATATGGCATTGCTAACCTTTCAATTTCATCTGGCATAAGTAAATTTCTTTTGCTTACTTGTGCTGATGAAGAGTAATTTACATTACTATTAACCTTTGTTCCTAAGCTTGTACTACTGGAAACTGACTTTGTTTGAACTGTGTATGTTCCAGTTTTTTTGCTTATTAATTCTGCCGTTTCTGGTTCAGATGTAAGCAAATAAATCCAATCATGACAGTTTGATGTTATTATTCTTGCAACTTTATCTCCATATACATTATTTAATTGAGCCACTCCTTGAACTGCTAATATAAATCTAATTCCTCTACCTAGACATACTGTAAGCTTAGTTTCAAAAGCATTAATTTTAGGAAAGTTACCAAATTCATCCAGTAACATATTAACTCTATTAGGTAATCTTCCTCCAAATTCATCTGATACTGCTACAAGTTCCATATAAGTTTGGTCAACCAAAGCTTTTACCAATGGATAATATGTAGTCTTTTCATCTGGTGCAATACAGAATATAGCGACCTTTTCTGTTCCTAATTCTCTAACTATATTTATTTCTGTATCTTTATCTGTACTTGTCATGTCAGCTATATTAGTATCAGTAAATAACTTTAGAGTAGCTAACATTGATGTAAAAAAGCTCCCTCTAGTTCTCTCTGGTGCAATTTCTGCTACCCCAAATATACTTCTAGCTGGGTGTGTTACTGGCAGTTTTTTCATAATATCAGTAATCGGCATTTTTCCTTCTTCATCTGCTATACACATTTCTCTTATGAAATAATAAGCATTAGTTAAATTTTTATATTTTTCTTCTGGAGCTTCTAAACAAATATATAATATTGCACTTGCTATTACTGAAGCTTCTCCATTAGTCCATATAGCTTCTCCATTTGGATTTTCTGGCACAAAAATAGATACTAAATCCCAAGTTTTTTGTATAGCCTTATTTTTGTTACCTTCTTTTAATGCTTGGAGTATATATTTCAAGTAATTATACTTAATGCTTTTCTCTGGGTTTTTATAATCAACTGTATATACTTTGTATCCCTTTTCTTTTAAATATGGATACGTATAAAGGTATAATTCCCCTTTAGGGTCAGAAAGAAACATACTTTCCCCACTATTAGCTAACAAATAGATACTTGGTAAATACTCTCTTCTTGATTTACCACTTCTAGTAGTTCCTATTATTAAAGTATTTACATCATCTGTATCATAATAAAAGTATGTATCTTTTCCTTTCTGCTCTACCCCTAAAATCATTCCTCCACTACTAAGTTTTTCTCCCTCTTTCCATACTGGAAATATTTCTTTTTTTTCTTCATCTGTAGTAAATCTGCTAGTACCCATCTGTCCTTTCCCTACTGCTTTAGGTATCTCAAAGTTTGCTACTTTCATAGTGTCAGTAGTATCTTTTAAATCAACCTTATTAGGAAATAAAATATAATTGAATATTATAACTAACGGAAAACCTTGGAGTATAAGGAACAATCCTATATTCCTCTTTTCGCTAAAAACCACTCTGTATATTTCTAAAGGGTTTTTTAATGTTTCAAGAATTACTGTACTAGCTCCTAAGTTGTATTTGATAAAGCAATGTACTATATAAACCAACATAGGAGCTATTACTATATCTAGTAATATCAGCATTGCTACTGCTCTAATTTTTTTATATTTACTTTTTTCTTTATCTATATTCGCCAATCTCTCACCTTCTTACAATCGAGGGGCATATGCCCCTCCTTTAATAATGGGGTCTATATTATTTTGATGATTGCTTTTTATTTGCATTAGCTATTTTATTTTTTAAAACCTCTAATGCTTTTTCCATTTCAGCCACTATTGTTTCAGCTCCATCTGTTAAGCTGTTCTTTTTTATTATGTTCCCTAACTCAATTAACTCCTTAGTAACATTAACTTTAATATCTTCAAGTTTAGCTTTAGCAACTTCTTTTTCGATTTGTTCTTTAGTTATAGTTTGAGTTGGAGCTTCTTTTTCTTCTTGAATTTCTTCTTTCTTTGCTAAATTCTCCTTATATTCCTCTAAAGCTTTTTGATGTTCTTTTTCTTTAGCTTTAAGCTGATTATTTAAGTCTTTTTCTTTTCCTTCAAGCTCTTTAGCTTTTTCTTCTGCTTCCTTTAAAGCTTCTTTAGTTTTATTTAATTCTTCTTCTGTTAATAAAGCCATTTCTTCTCTTATTTTAGCTTCTAACTTCTTTCTTTCTTCTTCTATAACTTCTTGCTCTACCTTATTATTTTCAACTTCTTGCTCTAAGCTATTCTTCTCATTTTCTAAGCTTTCAACTTCTTGCTCTTTTTGAGATAACTCTTTTCTAGTTGTTTCAAGCTCTTTTTCTTTTTCTTCTGCTAGTTCTACTAGCTTTTTATTTTCATTTCTTATTGCAGTTAACTCTTCTTTCGTGATTTTATCTTTGCTTTGTAAAAGCTCCAATACTGCTAATTGCATTTGTTCATCTAAAACTGCAAACTTATAGGCATCAGCAAAACTTATTTTTTTGTTATCAAAATACTCTTGTAACGGTGGAATAAGTCTATTGTTGATATTATCGTATCTTTCAACAGTTTTAATATCTTGACCAGTTTGTTTAGCAACTTCTTTTTTAACATTAATCTTCTTTCCAGTTGCTTCTGCATATTCCTTAACTAACTTAGTTATTTCTTCATTTTGCTTTCTTTTTTCTTCATTTGTTAGCTCTCTAGTATCACTATTACTTTTTAATAATCTTATTTTTTCTTCTAGCTCCGAAAGATTTCTTTCAACCTTACAAGGTATCTTGTCAAAGTTTTCTCCCAAACCTTGTTCTCTTAGTAATTGGATTGCCTTAAATCTTCTATGACCTCCAATTAATCTATATATTTTTTCTCCATTTTCTTCAATTTCATTAACTTCTAAATTCTGATTTAATCCATACTCCTTAATGTTTTCAGCAAGGCTTTCTATTCCAGAAAGCTCATATATTTTTTCGTTGTAAGGATTAGGTACTATCTTTGAAATTTCAATGAATCTTATATCGAAATTTTCTTTATTTTCATAGATTTCAGCTTTTTCTGATAAAGTTTTACCTCCTACATTTTCAGTTGCTCTGTTTCTGTCTAATTTAAATTTAGCCATTTTTCCTTCCTCCTTAAATTCCAAATACTTCTTCGACTAATTTGTAATAATCTTTCGTTGCAGTAGCATTTTTATCATATGTTGCTAATGCTTCACCAGTTGTACTTTCACCAACTTTTGTAGTATCTCTGATTACAGTATCAAAAAGATGTGTAGGTAATTCACTTTGCAAGTAACTTCTTATTTCTTTACAAAGATTAGTGTTTTTATACCTTGTAAGGAATACTCCTTTAATTTTCAAGTCATAGTTAAGTTCTTCTATAACTTCATTGATTTTATCAAATAAATACCCTATTCCTTCTAAGGCAAAATTATCTGGTGTTATAGGAACTAATACTTCATCACTTGCTACTAATCCATTTAAACTCATTGTGCTTTTGCTTGGGTGATTATCTATGATTACATAATCATAATTCCCTTCTATTTCTCTAAGTTTTTTCTTTAGCATATTATAAGGATTTAATTCATGAGCTAATTTCTTATCTATATCAAAGTATCTTATAGCACTTGGTATTAAATCTAAATTTTTAGTATTAGTGCTTAATATTACTTCTTTAATTGATAAATCTTTATCTGATAGCAACTCGAAAATCCCTTTATTTTTTTCATTAGCCATTTGCAAGTTTATACAAGAATTAGCTTGTGGGTCATTATCTATTAGCAAAACCTTCTTTCCTTTTAAAGCTAGAATTGTTGCTATATTAACACTACTGATTGTTTTAGCAACCCCTCCTTTTAGATTGAATAATGATATTACCTTCATAATCTACACTCCTTTTTTTAATCCTATTATTATTATACTGTTTTTTACCTTGTTGTCAATCAAAATATTGTAATATTTTGTTTTATATGTATCTTATATTTTTGAAAGTTACTTTTCAATTTCTATACTCTTATTATATACTTTTTATACCTTGTTGTCAATACATTTTGTATTATTTTTTATTAAGGGCATATGCCCTTAATATACTACATCTAACTTCTATTATTAGCTTTTTTATCTGCTTTAATCAGTTCTTAATTATATTATACATCCTTTGTACCTTGTTGTCAACATTTTTTAATATAAAATTAGGGCATATGCCCTAATAAAATCATTTTAAACCATAGCATAAAAAAGTAATATCAGCCAACTGTGATCTGCTTCGCAGTACAGTTGGCTGATATTACTTTTTATACGATTAAAGAACATAGATTTAACAGAATTAAAGTTTGTTCCACAAGCATTTTGAATAATCGTAAAACTCTTTTTTTCTAATTATTATTCTGCCCTTTTCGGGTTCTATGTTCATCTGTATAGGTAATGTTACATTTTCTCCATATATCTCAATTATATTTTTTATTTTTAACTCTTCACAAGTTTTACCATGTAATAGCAAAATAGCTAAAGCACTTGGAATTGTTAACGTTGATGTTACACTCTCTCTCCCACATCTTAACATTAAATGTACATTTCTCGAATATTCATTTTGTTCTCCTATCAATTCTACATCTTCTAATTGTTCCTCTGATAGCTCTTCTTTTAAATATCTATAAGCAGTTCTATATGTTACTTTAAAATACTTTTCCACTTCTTCTATAAAGTCTTTTTGTTTCTCATATAAACTTCTGTATAAACTCCTGTATTTATTTATTTGAAGAACTTTTTCTTCTTTAGTTAAATCAGAAAATAAAGTTTCACTTTGTTTTTCTATCACAAGACTATCGCTTTCATATTTTATACATATTCCTCTTTCTTCTTCTGTTATTCCAATCGTTTTGCACCAATCCCAAGGCAATCTAATTTTGAAATTGGCTACATTATTAGTTATTGTTACATATATGTTGCTATCCTTTTGCATATTTATTTCTCCCCTTCCTTTAATTTGCCTTGAAATCATAATATTAATATTAATATAAATGTTGATAATGCTATACTTGGAGCAAATGCTAATTGCTCTTTAAATTTCATTTTTCTTACATCTAACAACTTTATATTGAATATTATAAGCACCAGATTAGATAATATCATATTTAATAATAAAATAACTAGAGGAAATGTGTTCAAATTAACACTACTAACAAATATTGATATTGCTATGAAAATATCCGTATCACCATCACCAAACATATTAAAATACCCTATGAACTTGGCAAATATTATGTATATTATAACACAAAGTACAGTAAAACTTATATCAATTCCTATACTTTTTTGATAAATTAAAAATCCAATTCCTGTTACTATTGTCAACCAATTAAAAATAGAATATACATTTTTAGTTTTATAATCTATATACCCAACTATTATCAAATAAATCGTTAAATAATAATACACATAAAATTCAACACTTGCTCTATATTTAATGTAAATAAGAGTTGTGGAAAGGGTAATAATCAAAATTATTTTCCCCTTCTTATTTACATCAATTTTGCTTTCGTTGTCGTTCTTATTTATAAATGCTATTGCTCCTAAAAAAGCAATTATCCCTATCAATGTAAAAATCACAACTCTCATATAATTATCTTATCCTAATTCTAGTTCTAATTTGATTTAATATACTTCCTTCAACTTCAAAACTAGGATATACCTCCTTTTCCTTTCCATTTTTATAACCTATTACTTGAACCCTATAAGCTTTACTTGGAGTATCTAAAGGAACAAAGAACTCATAATCAATTGTATCAGTTTTCTTAGGGTCTAATATTATTTCCGTATTTAAACTTTCATCTAAATTTGAAAGTTCTGATGGGAAAGTTATCTTTATCTTTTCAACCCCATTAAACAATTTAATTTTTAATATCCCTTTTTCTCCACTTTTAAATACTGGTGTATTAGGTTCAAGAACTCTTTGAATATTTGCTGACACCAAAAATACATCTATCTCATTTTGTGATAGAACCCTTTCATTTCCAACATTATCTATCGCTTTAACTGTCATAGATATTATATCTGTACTATCTGGAAATAAATCATTTAGATTTTTTTCAGTTTCATATATAGAACCTTTGCTAACAAGATTTTCAGATACAACTCTACTAGGATTATTTTTAGGGGAGTATTCCACCCAAATTCTATTTACTCCACTTCCTTCTTCTATAATATCTTTTACAGTTATTTTAAAATCTGCATTAGTATCATTATAATCATATGATACTTTACCATTAGGAGCAGTTTTATCAATTTTTACTGTAAAAGTTTCTTCTTTTACATTCCCAACATTATCTTCACTTCTTACTTTATACGTATGAATACCTTCATTGCTTTCTGTATATTTTAATGATGTTTTACCAGTAGCAACTTTTGTTGTTCCCTTATATAAAGCTATACTTTTAACTCCACTTCCGTTTCCATCATCAGCATTTAAATTTATTGATACATTATCTTTAGTCCAATCCGAACTCGGCTTTCCAGTTATACTAGGAGCAGTTTTATCAATCTTTATTGTAAATTTTTCTTCCTTTACATTTCCTACATTATCGCTTGTTGATATTTTGAACTCATGAACCCCTTCGCTACTTTCTATATAATTAATATTTCCAGTACCAGTAGCAACTTGTTTTGCTCCTTTATATAATGTTGAAGATTTCACTCCACTTCTTGAATCTGTTGCATTTAAATTTATTGATACATTATCTTTAGTCCAATCCGAACTTGGTTTTTCGCTTACATTAGGAGCTTGACTATCAGATTTTATAGTTATAGTATTTGAGGTTGCTGATTCTTTGTAAATTTGTTCATTTCCAAAATCTTCTATGCCCGAATTAGGGAAACGTATAAGACGACCAAAACTATAAACTGTAATGTCTTTATCACCAGATAATGATGTAATCATATTTGAAGTTAAAGTGTTCCCACTACGAGAATTAGTTCCTCCAAGTATATTAACGATATTAGTTCCTACTATATTATTATTACTTGTTTGACTTTCTTTCATACGAGCATTTATATACCCTAAAGTTCCATTTTCATTAACTCCAAAATAATTAGCATTTACTTTAACTAAACTATCATTTCCTGAAGCAGTTGCAGAAGCAGTTAAATTGAAACTATCATTGGATTTAACCCAGTAAACTCCATCATTATAATATTCATGAGAATTTATAGTTAATGGGTTAACACTAACACTTAAATCATAAAATTGAATATTTATTGGGTATCTAAAATAAACCCCACTAGAACCACCACTAAAGAAGTTGTTAAGAGCATATTTATCTACAGGTCTTACTTGATTACCCCCACCGTCAACCGTATATTCCGTTGATGTAAACCTTAATTTACCATCACTAGCTTTATATGCACTTCTCATAATGCTAGGATTTAATTTCATACCGACAGCTCCATCATCTATAGAAACATAGTTTTCACCGTACCCATCTGTAACTTCTGGAGTATGAACTTTTTTAGTCATTTGACCCCAAACTGTAGGATTATGATATTCCCACATATTGTATCTGTTATATCTCAAAATAGGTCTAAAAGATAAATTTATAGTTGTATCTGTTAAAGAATATGATACTGCATTGTTTAAAATAGACCCATCTTTACCTACTGTAATTTTAATTCCAACTTTATCCTTCCCATAAATCCTAATAAAGTCTTTAACTGTTTGTGGTAAATTTCTGCTTATAACTAAGTTTTCATTGAATGTTTTTGAAGTACCACTAAAATAATTAGCTACATCACTATCATTAACTCTAAAATTTGAGTTCCAATCATTATAATTAAATGTCCAATATCCTCCACTACTATGCCAACCATCAACTGTTGTACTGTCTATTATACTTCCCATATTATTATTCATTTGAGTATTAACAGTACCTCCGTTTGATGAAATTGCAAATGCTTTTGTTACTGGTAACACAAGCATTAGTAATGAGGTTAAAACAACTACAATTGCTTTTCTTCTCATTTACACTACCTCCAATTTTAAAGTTCTTTAAATTGTACTGTTAATTTAACAAAATAATCATTTTCACTATCACTTACTAATCCATAATTTCCTACAACCGTAGCAAATAATCCTCCTGGAGTATTTTCAGCTCCTTGTTTCACTATTTCTGCATAAGGGTCTGTAACTAATTCATCACCTATAAAAATTGGTACTGAATATCTTTCTATAGTAACACCAGTAATTAAGTATTTCCCATCATAAACCTTATTTAAAAATCTGCTTTTTACAGTATCTTCATATGCTCCTTGTGTTAATGATTGTACTGCCTTATTTACTTCACCGACAAAAGATGAAACTGTAGATTTTGAAGATAAAGCACTATACTTTGAAGCATAATCGTTATTTCCTCCAACATATCCAGACATTCTTCCATCACTATTTAAATCATACCTAAAGCCAGTAAACGCTTCATATTGAGGTTCAGAAGGTTCTGGATTTGGTTCTGGACTTGGTGTTGTGTTGCCACCGTTATTTGATGAACCACCATTGTTTGAGCTTCCACCGTTATTTGATGAACCACCATTGTTTGAGCTTCCACCGTTATTTGATGAACCACCATTGTTTGAGCTTCCACCGTTATTTGATGAACCACCATTGTTTGAGCTTCCACCGTTATTTGATGAAC